>Ga0209064_1000938_pt1 | contig 56242 bp, 41 predicted proteins | sample Inofromicrocosms_FD_187498 | JGI IMG/M metagenome (GOLD analysis project Ga0209064, IMG submission 187498) | Mouse cecum microbial communities from Vienna, Austria - Inoculum for glucosamine and mucus D2O microcosms (SPAdes) (version 2) | ecosystem: Host-associated > Mammals > Digestive system >...
TCATTCAAACGATTCTGGCAATTCCGAGCAGACGAGAACGACATACATGGCACAATTCCGGATATTGCCGTACCTGCTGCTGACGCATTGGATAAGGCTTTACATATAATCAAAAAGAAGAAATAAAACTCGTTGGTTGAATTAAATTTCTAATTATTTATAAATGAAAAAGTCGCACAAATCACAGATTATTAGTAAATTAGTGGCAACCAAACTACTAAGAACCAATGCTCTGCTTATGCGCAACTTCATAGCAGATTTCGTCAGAATCCTCGGAATATTCAAGGATTTCGCCGGAAATCGTGTGAATGAACTTGGAAATGTGCCTCGGTGTGGGGTTGTTCCAAAGTTTTACGACCTCGAAGTCATCGCTCTCGGCATAACTGCCGAGGTTTTCGGCTTCGACAGTGAAAAACCTTCTGTTTCATCACCTGCACAATAGAAGTTCCGCAAACGTAAAGAAACTATATTCTCCCAACTCAACGACAATCTCATGATGATACGAAACTACGCCAAGCAATCCTGCGGGCTCTTTACCCGTATAGCAGGTAAAATCGCGGCTATGACATTCATGCAGTATGTTAATTTCGTTAATCATCGTCCAATTGGGCAGATAAAATATTCACTAATCTAATTCAACTAACAGGTTTTACAAATATTATAATTCACTGCTATGAAACAGTTTATCATATTAGCCATCGCATTATTCTTCGTTCTGCCCGCCACGGCGCAGGGCAAAATCGACCGCGTGATTGCCGACATCGAAAACAAACCCGATGTAGAAACCACCTACTCAGAGCGCCGCACCACCAAGGACCACAAACTCTACCGCATCACCACGGTAATCAATTTCCGCAACGAGGCCTACTACAAACGCCTTGTAAAGGCATTTGAAGACGAACGCGGTAACACTATCAGCGCGGTCAAGACCATTGGCTCGCGCACATATAAATTTGCCGACGACAAAGGCACAAGCACTTACACCCTCTCCATACGCTCCGTAGTAAAGACCTGGAGAAGAAACGATGACAAAGGAGGCGATGACGAGAGCCTGATCGAAACCAACATCGACCCAAAAGGCGACACTTTCGTAACCAGTACAAAGTGCAACAGCAAAGAAATAGCCAAAATACAGCGCGAAATTTCGCGCAAACAGGCCGCTATCGAACGCGAACACGCCAAGATGCAGCGCGATTTTGCCCGCAAGCAGGCCGCTATCGAGCGCGAACAAGCCAAGATGCAGCGCGACATCGCTCGCCGACAGGCTGAAATCGAGCGCGAGCATGCAAAAATGCAGCGCGAGTTCGCTCGCAATCAAAGCAAGCGCAACGCAAAAAACGATGAATACGCACTAAACAAATAGTGCTTTCATTGCATCCTGTGCAGTCCTTCCCAGCGCACATTCCAGCCTTCGGGGAAGCCGGGATTATTGACTTTGGAACAGCCGTCCCAACCGGCGCACATCATTGCAACGGCAGTCAAAAGGCTGCCGTTTCCAGACATATAGAGGCGTAGGCGTTTGTCCTGATAATTATGGCCGTTTGGCAGGTAGGTATTCTTCTGTGTATCAATCAGCAGTGCATCGACTGCAATGTCAGCGCACCCGAGTCGGGCTGCAGCCATGGCTATCATACCATAATCCCAGCCCCATGTGGTGGCAAAGTTCCAGTCGGATAGTACGCGGCGCAGGGTCTTGCGCATCGTTTCGGCATCGTATACACATGTGTCGGGCAGCATAGCCACACCGAGAACCGCAGGGTGATCGCTGCGCGACTTGAGGTCGAAACTCTCTTTTGAAATCTTAGACGAACCTTTCATCGATGCCGACACGTAGGGGTCGAAGGCCTTGCCACGCGCCTTCTTGTCGAACGGTTTCAGCGGCAAGCCCGACACATAGGTACCGTCGCTGCCGACAACGGGCGATGCAAGTCGGCTTATCACTTCATCCCATTCACTGTTTCGCTCCAGACCACGGCGTTGGCGCCATTCCTGAGCCTTGGCAAGGCCGTACTTCCAATACGCCTGTTCGAATGGGTGGCAATAGCTGAAGTCCTTCGACATAGATTCCTGCATGGCAGTTTGCCCGAACAGTCTTATATCGCCTTTACCCTTGTCGCAAGCCTTGGCATAGTCGGCCATGAACTGCGCCGTCGCCTCTACAGCCTCGGCATAGCGGTCGAGCGCCGAGGGGTCGTTGCGTAGCACTTCCTCGGCAAGATAAATGAAATGAGGCTGTTGCCATATCAGGAAGGAGCCTGTATTCGAGGGCGCTTCACCGGCATCGGGGTCGGTCATTTTCATCCACCTCGCACCGCCGAATCCCTGGCGGGCAGCGATAGCCTTGGCCGGTTCGAAAGCCTTGGCCATATACCAGTCGAGAAACCTGCGCGTGATGTCGGCCCGACCCCATAAGGAATGGTCTACGGTATGCCACCAAGCCATTTCGAGGTGCGGACGGCCAAACCATGAGTTATACGTGAGCCCGGTTTCCTGAGGCGGCATTTTACCAGAGGCATTGATAGCGGTAAGGTACTGCGACAGCACCACCCGGCGCTCGAGTTCGGCAGCCCTTGGGTCGCTGCATGCGCTGAAATCCACTGCTGCGCCTTCACGCCAGAACTTCTGCCAATGCTTCATCACAGCCTTGTGCGACTGGTCAAATTCAAACGATGCTGTGTTATCCTTTCCCAAAGTCGGGGTATATTCTACTGCAAGGCCGATTACGTCGTCGTGCGGCGTAAGGGTAAAGGAATTCTTACCCGAAGCTGCAAACGACGCTTTGCCCTCCCAGCGCACAATGGTATAATAATGAGTAGAATCCATATTGCGCTCTATCACAGCATAATTATCGCCCTGCGCTGTGACTTTCGAGGTATGCGGTGCAGAGTCGGACCAATAGGCAGCATCGTCGGCATGAAGGCCGGTAGGATAAGGAAAGCGCAGCGTCACCGAGGCATCCCCGGCTGCAAAAGCCTTGCTCTTAAGGCGGTAGAACACGCAGTCGCGACCGGGCATACATGCTGTGATAATATCGTAGTGATTGCCACCGGCATCGAAGCTGCTCTCAATCTCGCCGTCATAGAGTTTGAGTTCCTGGCGTATGTCGGTCAGCCCGGCAGCAGTAATCTGCCGTCCGTCTTTATCCTTGATATCCAGCCCGACAAGGCCGAGATTGACGCGGTGGGGATTGACGCGGTAGTACTGCGTAGCCCTCTGATTGCGGCTGCCGTCCTTGTATTCTACCGCGTAGACCTCTTTGCGGCCGTGGCCGAGGTCCATTTGCCGCAAGGTCTCGCCATGCTCAAGTTTCTCGGTATTCGGAAATGAATGCCAGCCCCATTCGCTCATGGTAGTCAGGGGTATACCGTTTTTATATTCAGCCGCGAAAGTCTGCATGCCGGTCGCATCGACCGTGACGGCAAAGTTGCCGTTGCCGACAGTAAGCGAGCCCAAGGTATCGACGGCAGTAAGCACCGGATTGTGCCGCGAGACAAGGGCGACACGATCGATAGGCTTCGCCACATTGTCGCTATCGTAGCCAAGGCGCTCCATTTCGAGCGAAGCCCAAATAAACGGGCCTATGCCCTTGGCATCGTTGTCGCGCACTTTCTCCTTAATATAATACTCATACGACCCGTCGCGACGGCGGTTTTCCTTGACTTTGGGTGCTGCCGCCTTTACCTTGTCGCTCACACCCGGGCCAAGTCCCGCTACCGAGCAACAGTTTGTAAGCGAAATAGTTGTATCCGGATTGACCTTGATAAACCTATCAAGGATGCCTCGATAAGCCTTGATACCTGCGTCGCGGTATTTTGCCCCGACATAGCCCTTGCGGTATGCCTTGAGCAATGAATAGGCGAACATCGACGAGCATGTAGCCTCGAGATAATTACCTTCGCGACCGGGCGAGTCCATTACCTGATACCACACCCCGCTCGATGGGTCCTGCCATTTTACTACAGCATCAAGGTCCTTTTTAAGTATGTCGATAACTTCTTGACGGCGAGGATGATTTTGGGGCAGACGGTCGAGAATCTCCACAAGTGCCATAGTAAACCAGCCCTGCGCCCTGCCCCAGCAATGCTTCGACAGGCCTGTGATGCTGTCGGCCCAAAACATCTCGCAAGTCTCGTCCCAGGCATGGCGGTTGAGACCGGTAGCCTTGTCGAGCGTACGCTGATATGTCTTTATCACCTGGTCGGCTGCATCGTCGTATACAGCCGAAGCCTTGGAGGGTTCCAAGAAGGCATCGGCAGTCTGTACCGAGAACGGAAGGCCCATAAATATGCCGTCGAGCCACACCTGCCATGCATAAATAGCTTTGTGCCAGAACACTCCCTCGGCAGTACGAGGTTGCGCCGACATCTGCTTTATAAGAGTGCGTATGGCCACGCCGGTCTTTTCGGTCGGAAAAAGCTCGTGTATCCGGGCCACAAAATGACCGGTACGCACCTGGTCGAGATTGTAGTCTTCGAGGCGGTAGCCGGTGATTCTGCCGTCGGCAGATATCACCGAGTCGGTATACATCTTGCAATAATCGAGTATATCATCGCCTCCATGGGCAAGGTAGGTGTCGAGCATCGATTCGAGTTCGATACCCATTACATAACTCCACTTCGGTTTCTTCGAGAAATCAAGCAGATAGCTCTTGGGGACGCGCTTCATTTCCGAGCGTGTCATCCATTCGCTGTAGTGGCTGTAGGGAGCTTTCGCTATGGCCAAAGAGCCATTGACATATAGATTGTCGAAATTGATATCGCGAGACTTACCGCTTATATAGTTGCCTTTCGCCACATTGTCGAAGCGGCAGTTGCTCACATTTATATCGCTGACACACACGCCCTTGTCGAGGGCGATGATCTGCACGCCGTACATACTGCGGCCACATGTCACGCTGTCGAGATTGATGTTGCGCACCTTGGGCACGAAGTTTCGACAGCATATTTCGTTGCGCTCATAGTCGAGGTTGATTTTGAGTACCGACTCGCGGCACCGGCCAACCTCTACGTTGCGCACATACACATTCTCGATCACTCCGCCGCGGCAGGTATTGGTTTTGATGCGTATCACGCGGTCGAGATTGGGGCTGTCCATAAGGTTGTTTTCTACAAACACGTTTCTACAACCTCCGGAAATCTCGCTGCCTATTACCACACCGCCGTGACCGTTTTTCATCTCGCAGTTTCGCACTATGATATTCTCGCTCGGCCTGTTCCATAGCCTTCCGTCAGCGTTACGACCGCTTTTAATCGCGATACAGTCGTCGCCGGTGTCGAAAAAGCAATCCTCTATCAACACACCCTTGCACGACTCGGGGTCGCAGCCATCGCCGTTAGGTCCGTTGTTGTTGATTTTCACACGGCGGACAGTCACGTTTTCGGAAAGCAGCGGATGAATCACCCAAAACGGCGAGCGCAACAAAGTTACATCCTCAATCAATATACCGTTGCAGCTGTGGAAATTAATCAGCTGCGGTCTCAACCCGTCTTCCGGCCCAAACCGGCGCTCATCGGCCTTTACACCGTCTTCAGCCATTCTCAACAGGCGTGCACGAGCACCGTTGCGTTGGCTCACAGTACCTTCTTTCCAACCGTATTTGGCTGCACCGCACCACTTCCACCAAGTATCATTGGTACCGCCGCCGTCGATAGTGCCTTCGCCCGTGATAGCCACGTCTTTAGCTCCATATGCATAGATACACGGTTGCAGATTATGACAGTCAATGCCTTCCCAGCGGGTTTTGACAATCGGGTAAAGCTCAGGCTCGAATACAAATTCGATTACCGCGCCCTTCGATACCACCAGGTTCACACCGCTTTGCAGGCTTATCGCTCCGGTATAATAATGCCCGGCAGGCACCACAACCCTGCCCCCGCCTTTCTTCGAGACATCCGCAATGGCACGGTTGATAGCGTCGCGGTTGACACGCGGCGAGGCATCGGGCCGCGCCCCATAGCGCGTTATATCTGTACTGCGACTTGGGAATACCGGCTGCCGGATAGACTTTTCTATCGAGATATAATCTTCAGTCCAGGCATCAGTGGAGTCGGCTTTGGCCGAAAATATCGAGAGTAGCACAAGAAGTGCTGCGGTAAAAAATATTTTATGTTTCATAGGTAAGCGATTAAGGCTGTACAAAATTACAAAATATTCCCCAATGCCCGAAACACCGCTAAAAGGACATTTGTGTCCAAAAAGATGTTAAAATCGCAATTTGGCGATAGTTTAATGTTAAGAACGCATACTAAATGGCACTTAAAATTGGTTTAATCGGAATAATTGCTTAAATTTGCCACCAAAGATTTATCAATATGACCAACAAATACTTTCTTGCAACCGTAATGTTGCTGGCGGCAGGATACGTCAACGCTCAGAACAAACTGTCGCATAGTGCAATAAATTTGCTCAACGAATACAAAGAGGCTCCCGCAAGCCGCGGCGAGACTCCCGAAGTTTTTGCTATTGTTTCGCTTACCGCCCCGGAAAGACTTCCTGAATTCGAGGCCCTCGGTCTTGAAATCAGCGACAGCACCGGCGGTATCCTGCTCGTACACATCCCTGTTGACAGGGTAGAAGAGGTTGCCGCTCTCGAGTGTGTGAAAAGCATCTCGTTCGGCGAGTTGGCTCATCCTCTCATGGATAAGGCCCGCGTAGCATCTTCTGTAGACAAGATACATCTTGGCGAAGGTCTCGACAAAGCATTTACAGGCGCCGGCGTTGTTACCGGCCTTTACGATACCGGCATCGACGCAGATCATATCAATTTCACCAACGCTAACGGTGAGACAAGGATTATCGCCGCTGCAAAGATTTCTAACGGACGTCCGTCGTCGGGTGGTTTCTCTACCGACGACCGCAACCAAACTCACGGCACACACGTTCTCGGCATTATGTCGGGCAGCTACAACGGCCCGGGCGAGTATGCAGGCAGCACTGGCAACATCCCTTACTATGGTATCGCAACCAACTCCGACATCGTTGCTACCGGTGGCGAACTATACGACGCTAACATCCTGCGTGGCGTACAATACTGTATCGACAATGCTAAAGAAGTAGGCAAACCTGCTGTAGTGAACCTGTCGATCGGTACAAACACCGGTCCTCACGACGGTTCGACAGACTACTGCCAAAAACTCGACCAGTATGGCAACGACGCAATCATCGTTATCTCTGCCGGCAATGAAGGCGATATAAAAATGGGTGTAGGCAAAACATTCACAGCTACCGACAAAACCCTTACCACATCGATTTACCCAATCAACGCCCAGACCGGCGCCAAGGTAAACAATGTTTCAAAATGGAGCGGTAATGTTCAATTCTATGCAAGCGACGCGCGTCCATTCAAGCTCCACATCGCTGTAATGGACCTTGACAAGCCCGCTAATCCACAGATTATCGACGAATATGTTATTTCCGAATCTACTTCAGGCAAACAGACATACGTAGGTGGCCGTCCCAACTCGATGACTACATACCAGCCACTCGTCGATTTCGACTATGCATTCGACTCTAACAGCTGGATGCGTGTATCGACCAACGTCAACCAGTTCAACAACAGCTACTCGGCATACATCGATTTCAATGTTAGCATGGCTCGCGAGAACGACGGCTGCGTTGTAGCATTTATCATCGACGGCAACGAAGGCCAAACCGTACGCGGCTATGTGAATTCGTCAGGCTCATCTATACAAACATATACCGGCCAGTTCAGCAACCGTGGCATAAGCCTCTGGAGCACCGGCGACTGCAACGGTACTATCAACGATATGGCTTGCGGTAAGAATGTTATCGTAGTAGGTTCGTATACCTCGCGTAACAGCTGGCCCACAGTTACAAGCAACCGCGAGAACCTCGCCTATGCAAGCGCATTCCCCCTCAACGACATCAGCTACTTCTCGTCGTATGGTACTCTTGCCGACGGCCGCAACCTTCCCCACGTATGTGCTCCCGGCGCATTTATCGTATCGTCGTTCAGCAGCTATTACATCGAGGCCAAGAATCCAAGTTCGCAGGATCTCGTAGCCAAAGTATACGACGACGACCTCGGCATCGACCACTACTGGGGACGTATGCAGGGCACATCGATGTCGTCGCCCTACGTGGCAGGCACTATCGCACTGTGGCTCGAAGCAAACCCCAACCTCGATGTCAACGCTGTGAAAGATATCATCGCCAAAACATCGAAGAAAGACAGCTACGTAAACCGTGGCGACGCCGTTCAATGGGGTGCCGGTAAACTTGATGCCTACGAAGGCCTCAAAATGGCTATCGGCTACAATAGCTCGGTCAACGATGTTGTCGTAGACAAGAACATTATCTTCAATGAGGTTTCGAAGGGTGTTTACGACATCTTCGCCCAGGGAGCAAAGACTGTCAACGCTGCCCTCTACGCCCTCAACGGCACTCAGGCTGCTGCAGTAAGTGCTACAGGCGAGAATGCAACTATCAGCACAGAGGGTCTTGCTGCAGGTGTGTATATCCTCCGCATTACTGCCGACGGCAACACCGAGACTCACAAAGTAATAGTGAAATAATCAGATCTACTTTCATACACAAAGACAGGGCCGGGAAAATTCCCGGCCCTGTCTTTGTGTATGGTGTTTAATCAAATTTCAACTAAGCCCTATCTTGAGAACTATAAGATAGGCTGCAACCACGACAAGCAATACCGTAGAGGCAATAATGGCCGTAATGGCCAGTCGCTTCATCGCCAAGGAAGAGTGCCGCACACCCACAAAACCGGCAATTATACCGGTAGCGGCAATAGCCATTGCCACATAACCGTTGGCCCAGGCCAAAACGGCCCACGCTATCAACGCAAGCATTACTGCACACCACACCCATGCCGGATGCGAGCCTGTTCGAGGGGCTTGCGCCTGATCTTCTACCTTTTTTTCTTCTATATCATTCATATTCGTAAGCTCAATTGAAAACCATGGCAAAGATATAAAAAATACCGATGCCATGTATAAATAATACAATTATTGTAAAAAATAGTTTACAACAGCGGTGCTTTTCACCTACCTCGTGAGCTTATTCCTTACTTTGATAGTATGTACCTGAATACTCGGTCACAGCGGGACCGGTCATCATTATATGCCCGTCGGCAGCCATATCCAAGCCGAGGTTACCGCCTATGAGCCTCATAGTCACAGGCCATTTGGCTCGTCCGGTAGCTACAGCGGCGGCGGCGGCGGCACATGCGCCCGTACCACAGGCCATGGTTTCTCCGGCACCGCGCTCCCACGCACGCATCGACAGGTTGTGGGGGTCGTCGACTCGCACAAATTCTATATTCGCTTTCTCCGGCCATATTTCATGCTCTTCGAGTTTGGGGCCGATAGTGGTTACGATGTCGCCGTCGAAGCTGTCCACAAAGACCACTCCATGAGGATTGCCCATCGACACAGCAGTTACTCGTACGGTGTCATCTCCAACTGCCACCGGCGCGTCTATCATCTTGTCACCAGCAAATGCCACCGGTATGGCGGTTGGCTCGAACTGAGGCATGCCCATATCTACGGTCACAGTATCGGTAAGGCCGTCTAATCCGGGATGTACCTCCACGGTCTTGATACCGCTCATAGTTTCGATGCGCACATGGGTATCGCCTACAAGTTTATTATCGTAGATATACTTAGCCACGCATCGTATACCGTTGCCGCACATCTGTGCTTCAGATCCGTCGGCATTGAAGATACGCATACGGCAGTCGGCGTTCTCGCTCGGGAGTATTGCGATTATACCATCACTGCCTACGCCGGTATGGCGGCGGCTGATGCGGCGGGCAAGGTCCGATAGATTGTCGATCGGGCGGTCTATGCAATCCACATACACGAAATCATTGCCAAGACCGTTCATCTTCACAAACGGTATGTCGGTCAGGGTTGAGGCCGACACCGACGGTTTACCGCTATCGAGCGAGCGCACGGCCATGGCGAGGTGTTCAAGGCCCTCGTCGAGTATGGCGCGGGGCACACCGATATTCATGCGCATAAAGCCGGAACCCTCGTTGCCGAAGGTACTGCCTTCGCTCAAGGCAAGGTGGCCGCGCTCTACAAGGAGTTTTACCAATTCCTCGCGACTAAGGCCGAGACCGTGGAAATCGAGCCATACTGTAAACGAGGCCTCCGGCTTGTATAATTTTATCTCGGGAAGGTTTTTATCGAAATACTCTACGGCATGGTCAACATTGGCTTGAAGGTACTCAAGAGCCTGGTCGAGCCAAGGGCCACCGTGCTCGTATGCAGCCTGTGTGGCAACCATCGCTGCTATCGGCGGTGCATTAAACTCGCTTGCCGACAGCCAGTTGAAGAATGGTTCGCGTACACGAGGCGATTTCACCACCGTCCACGCACTCACTATGCCGGGAATATTGAATGTTTTGGAGGGCGCACCAAGGGTCACTGTTATTTCCTCGGCCTCGGGCGATACCGACGCGGTTGGGATATGGCGGCGACCGCCGAGCATCATATCGCCATAAATCTCGTCGGACACGAGCACAACACCGTTGTCGCGACAGATTTCAGCCACACGGCGTAGGGTTTCGGCATCCCATTGCAAACCGATAGGATTGTGAGGATTACATACAATCATCATCGACGGGCGCTCGGTATGTATCACCTTTACAAGACCGTCGAAATCCATTACATAGCGACCGTCATCGGTACGGCGCAAGGGGTTGTTTGCCACTCGGCGACCATTGCCCTCGATTACGGAATGAAAGGAATGATAAACCGGCGGCTGTATAACAACGGCATCGCCGGGCTCGGTAAAGTAGTTGATACACAAACTCAAACCTTTTTTGAGGCCGGGCATAAAAGTCACCTCGTCGTTTGCCACATCCCAGCCGTGGCGCGTACGCAACCACGTAGAAATGCTACCCCAGAATTCCTGAGGCGGTGTAGTATATCCTAAAACAGTATGATTGAGGCGGTTGCGCAATGCCTCGATAATAGCCGGACAGGCCTGGAAATCCATGTCGGCAATCCAGAATGGCAGCAGGTCGTGGCGACCGAACTTGCGGTCCATTTCCTCGAATTTTGTTGCACAGGTATCGTGGCGATCGACCACGCAGTCGAAATTGTACTTTTCTTCACTCATCATGTCGACAAAGTTAGCAAAAATCCCCGATATGTAAAATCGAAAAGCACGGTACTATTATAGCACCGCGGCTATCTTGCGTATATTGGCAAGACGACTCATAAAAGAGGAATCTGATTTTACCACCTGCATGTTATAGTCACTTTGCAATTTCAAAAACATTTCGGCATCAATGCCTAAAGCGGCTTCTAACAACAATGCAAGCTCTACATTTACAGCTCGTTTACCATTCACAACTTCGTTGAGTAGTGAAGGCGACACCCCAATCTGACGCGAAAGTTTAGCCTGCGAAAGATTACGCGCCTCCAATTCATCCCGAATAAGTTCTCCGGGATGTGTCGGTTCGAACGCTGTCAGATTATTGGCTATCATAGCCGGATCTATATTGGCAAGTGTAATCATATTAATCGTAATGGTTTGAGAGTTCGACAATATTACATATAGTAAGAATAGGATCCTCGGTAGTTTCTTCCAAAGTAAACTCTATACGGTATTTACTATTGACTCTAACAGAGAACAGCCCAGCTTTATCGCCGGAAAGAGCCTTGAAGTTCAAAGAGTTGACAGGATAGAGAGACTCTTTAGAGGGCGCAGACATAAGATACTGTATACACCGTTTGTACCGATTTATAATCTCCGGCTGAAAACGACGTTTTTTATCTCTTGTAGCACCTTTTTCGTATAACTCTTTTAGATATGTTTTGGAAAAAACAACTATCATATAATCTATTGTTCACAAGATAATTCCTATTCAGTATAATTCTTTTAGGGACAGCCTTAGTTCTGCGTAAGGCCGTAAAAGCCGATAATAAACACATTAACTGACCACTATTTTGCAACATAAACAAGTTGAGTTCACCAAACTTATTTAATATCCTGCATATAATGTCACAAAGTTAATAAAAGCCCCCCATATTCACAAATTTGTGAAGCACATTTCAAATAAATAACGACAATTTAGCAAACAACTAAAACAATTACCTAAAGTCCAATGTGAATAATAGTTAAAACACTCTACCAAAACATTAATTGTTAGCAGATAAGAACTTTTAAATTGTTAATTTTGTGACACAAACGCAGATTTACGCGACAATCAACAGCAATATACAGCTATGATTTTATCATCTTTCAGATACAGCACAGCCAGTTGGGAACTTACAGAAATGGGGGCTTTAAAACAAGCCAATCTAATTGTAGGCAAAAACGCATCAGGCAAGACCCGCACTATAAACGCCTTAAAAAGCGTCACTTCGTTTCTCCAAATGAAGCCGAAGAACTTTCTCTTCGACAACGAGTTTCGCGCTGAGCTTAGCTTTACCGACCCCGACAACGAGGCATGGAAGATGACTTATACTTTTGAGATTACCGAGTCCGGCGTCAACTACGAAGAACTTACCGTAAACGGCGAGACAATCGTGAAACGCGACCCCGACTCTTCTATCATCAAAGGCCAATCGATCAATCCACCCACCGACAAGCTCGTAGTGCAAGTTCGCCGTGACCGCGACGCGTACCCCGAGATAGAAGACCTCATGGAGTGGGCCGAAGGAGTAGTAGCAATTTCTTGCTCGAATCTCAATCCGTTTACATTATTCCCAGCCAGTGTCATTAACCCCATGCCATTGAGCGAGTTGGTCGACTCTTTAGGAAGCGACGACAAAGAAAAGGTCATAGAGCAGGCCCAAACCTTAGGTTATGACCTTAAAAGCATAAATATCCTGCAGCCCGGCGGCGACCTCAAGCTTGTCGTTATCGAGGAAAACGACATCAACAGCCCGATATTAGATTTTCAGCTGTCGAGCGGCATGCTGAGGGTGCTTTATATGCTATTCTTCCTCGCGAACATGCATCGTGAAAAAAAATACTCCATGATTCTTGTCGACGATCTCGGCGAAGGCCTCGACTATAAAAGGGCTACACTGCTCGGGAAGATTATTTTTGATTCCTGCCGGACAAACAAGGTACAGCTTATCGCAAGCTCTAACGACTCCTTCCTTATGGATGTCGTAGACCTGTCGATGTGGCAGATACTACGCAGGAACAAAAGCAGAGTCAGCACTATCAACAATACAAATACCCCCGAACTTTTCGACGAGTTTAGCATGACCGGTCTAAGCAACTTCGACCTTTTCTCTTCTGATTTTATCGACAACTTCCTTTGCTCCCGCAACAAATGAAATACGCAGTCTATGTCGAAGGACAGTCGGAGATGCTGTTTGTAGCGGACGTATTGCAGAAATACTCTAAATACGACCCTGCAAAGGTAGGTTTTAAATGCATAAACCTCACTGCCGACATCTACGAGGCCGTAAGTTATCCGGTTCAGGGCGATTTGAATTCCGACAATTATTATCAGATTGTCAATGTCAACAACGACAACCTTGTCGTCAGCAAACTGAAGAAAGACATTCAGGGACTGGCAGCAAATGGTTTCTACACCATTTTAGGGTTGAAAGACGCATACAGCGAAAGCTATCAAAAACTGGTGTCGAACCAAGCAATTGTCGACCGCGACATGATTGAAAAGCTCCACAGCATACAGCACAATACAATAAATGCCGGAAACATCGACTGCCGCCTTCATTTTGCCATTATGGAATATGAGACATGGATGCTCGCATTGATCGACAATTACATTACGTCGCATCATCTTGATACAGCCGACATTTTATCGCAATTCGGCCTCGATATCGATTGCGAATTAGAAGGCGCTGTGTATCATCCTTTTCCCTTAGTTCAGAAAATATATCAAGTCTGTGGCGAGAGCTATCACAAACACGGCAAGGAATCGCTTTCATTCCTTTCTACCCTCGCTGTCGATGACTATGAAAGGCTGCGAAAGTCGGGCCGATGTCCTTCTTTCTCAAAGTTTATCGACAGTCTTTTGGGAGACCCGTGCCCCGATTTGCCCTGATTACATTTTATAACTCATAATTGAGACTCCTGGAAAAGTTGGTTTTTTCGTTAAAAGACCAACTTTTTTCATTTTCTGTGTAACTTTTCCAGAATCGTTGCGTCATATAGTTATAAATTCAATTCTCACATTTATTATGCAGCGATATATTTATTCCATATTTATGCTTGTTATCGGCTTCACTGCCTTTGCATCGTTACCTGTTACCGAAGCCAACTACCTGTACGAGGACAGCATGATATGGGCCCGTCTCGACAGTGTCAGCGCCCGCATATGGAAAGAAATCGACATTAACCCCACTCGAGAAGACAGCCTCATGAGTATATACCACAACGCTTTTCAGAAGTCCTTGGAAGAGAACAGATCTACGGCTATCAGATATGCAGCCGTGCCGAGCGGTATACAGCGTGTATATATGGTGAGAGGCGAAATCGCAAAAGACACACTCGCTACATTGCTGTCAGGGCTGCCCGACTCTATTCGTGATTCGTATTACGGAAAACTTATCGACCGACACATCAACACCCATCAGCTCGAAATAGGCGACAGTATTGTACCTTTCCCTTGCCAACTTGCCGACGGGTCTCAATTCGACTGGAAGTCGCTCAATGGCAAGAATGTACTGGTAATATATAGCGGTTATCGCTGCATGGGAAAAGAAGGTCGTGAAGCGCTCAAAGAGCTATACCGAACCACTTCAAGAGACTCATTCGAAATCGTACACTACTGGATAGAGCCCGGCAATTTGGCAACTCTCAAGAAAGAAGCCGAGAAATACGCCTTTAACTACCCAATAGTAAGTGATTTTCTCGGAGACGCAACCCCAATAAAGATAATATACGGCTGTCAGGGCATGCCTACATATTATTTCTTTGACAGCGGGCACCGCCTATTGCATAAAGGTCTGGGCGAAAAATTTCCCTGGGACGCGATGGAAGCCCACCTCGGCATTAAGGATAAATGAGCATAAGTAACTCGCAGCCTCATTGAGCTACATTGAATTTTTTCTTAAGAGTTACCTAAGAAAACCACCAAAGCAAAAACCAGATTTAAAACTTAAAACATAAATAACTCGCAGCTTCATCGAGTTACATTGCATTTTTAGTATAAACTTTAATAGTTACATATAATCTAACATTCTATAAAAATGATTATCTCATTACGCGATGTAAACAAGACCTACCCCGGCGTGGTACCTTTGCATGTGCTCAAAGACATCAACCTCGAGATTGCTCGTGGCGAACTGGTGTCGATTATGGGCGCATCCGGTTCGGGCAAGTCGACCTTGCTCAACATCCTCGGCATCCTCGACAACTACGACAGTGGCGAGTACCTGCTCGACGGGGTGCAGATACGCGACCTGAGCGAGAACCGTGCAGCAGAGCTGCGCAACCGTTTGATTGGTTTTGTTTTCCAGTCTTTCAACCTCATCAGTTACAAAAACGCCCTCGAGAATGTGGCCCTGCCGCTCTACTATCAGGGCATAGGCCGCAAGAAACGCAACGCCATGGCCATGGAACAACTCGAACGCCTCGGCCTGGCCGACCGTGCGACACACCTGCCGGGCGAACTTTCAGGCGGTCAGAAACAGCGCGTGGCTATTGCAAGGGCTATTGTGACCAATCCCTCGATAATCCTTGCCGACGAACCCACAGGAGCTCTCGACTCGCACACATCGAAAGAGGTAATGGAAATCTTCCGCCAGCTCAATGCCGACGGAATGACAATCGTAATCGTAACCCACGACCCCGGCGTCGGAGCGGCCACTAACCGCATCATCCGCATCGTCGACGGCGAAATCGTAAACACCGATGCTTGACCTGCTGCATGAAATAGGCCAGACGCTGCGCAACAACAAACTGCGCACAGCCTTGACGGGCATTGCTGTGGCATGGGGTATTTTCATGCTCATAATACTGCTCGGCGCGGCTCGTGGAGTCACAAACTATTTCGACGACTCAATGGGCAGCAGGGCTACAAATGTGATATCAATATGGGGTGGACGAACATCCAAGCCTTACAAAGGCTACAAGGACGGTCGTTGGATAAACCTAAAGGGCAGCGACGCCATCGCTATCGAGAACGACAACCCGAAGACGATAAGCAAGGTAACGCCTTTTGCATCGGTTGACACGGCAAAAATCAAAACCTCGCGCGACGCCATATCCGGTTTCGAGGCCGTTTTCCCGGAGGCTATACGTACCGAACGACTTGAGATGAAATATGGCCGGTTTATCAACGACCTCGACATCAGCGAGAGCCGCCGAGTAATGGTGCTACGCGACAATCAGGCCGCACTGCTTTTCGGCGACGATGAAAAAGCTCTCGGAAAGACCGTTAGCTCAATGGGCTTGGCTTGGACAGTGGTTGGCATATACTCTCACCGCTGGAACAAAAGCACCTATGCACCCTACACTGCCTTTAAGGCAGTAACCGGCAACAACGACGATGCCAACCAACTCGACGTGACTGTAGAAGGCCTCAAAACCGAGGCCGACGGAGAAGCGGTAGAAGACAATATCCGCGCAAGCATTGCCCGCACACACGAGTTTGCGCCCGACGATGCAAATGCTATTTGGACATGGAACCGCTTCAACGACTACCTCCGAGGCTTGGCAGCCAACAATATGCTGCGTCTTGCCGTATGGATAATCGGCCTGTTGACTCTGCTCACAGGCATTGTGGGTGTGAGCAACATCATGTTTGTGTCGGTGCGCGAACGCACTCATGATATAGGCATACGCCGTGCTATCGGTGCCAAGCCGAGATCGATCGTGATGCAGGTCATCACCGAGAGCGTTGCCGTGACTGCTATTTTCGGATACATTGGTATATTCTTAGGTATCATAGTATTGCAGGTCATCAACCACTTTGTCGGTGACGACACTGAAGGTTTCAAGAACCCGACAGTCGATATATCAATAGCCGTACAAGTCACTCTCGCACTTATAGTTTCCGGTGCCATTGCGGGCCTATTCCCGGCCCTAAAGGCTACCAAAGTCAAACCAGTAGAAGCATTGCGCGACGAATAAACCATGCGACTGACAATATTTCAACCCGAAAACTGGCGCGAGATAGCAGCTACACTGTCGCGCAACAAGACCCGTACATTCCTCACCGCCTTCGGTATCTTCTGGGGCACGGCCATGCTCGCCATGCTCGTGGGCGGAGCCGACGGTTTCAAAGGCATGATGAGCCGTAATTTCGCCGGATTGGCCACCAATATGGGCGGCATGGGCTCGAACTCCCGATCTATTTCGTATATGGGCTTCAACAAGGGCAGTTACTGGGACCTTACCACCGAGGACATAGAGGATATACGCCGCATAGCCCCGGCTATCGAATATTCGTCGGCGATGAATGGTCGCTCGGTCACAGGTGTGTACTCTACGCGCTCCAAGGCTGCACAAGCCATGGGCATAGAGCCCGACTATGCCAAAATAATGCTGCCTCGAATATATGAAGGCCGTTTTATCAACGCCCGCGACTGCTCCGAAAACCGCAAAGTAGTAGTGCTTGGCCGCAACATCGCCACCGAACTGTTCGGCAACGAGTCGCCAATAGGCAAGCGCGTGAGCCTCAACGGCGTATATTTCACCTGCATAGGCGTGGCCGGGCAGCTGGGCGAAGCGAGCATCATGGGACGTATCGACGACAGCTACACTATACCGGGCACTACTCTGCGACAGGCTTTCAACCAGGGCAACGTAGTAGGTTTCTTTATCTACACAGCCCCGGAAGGGCACAAGCCCAGTGAAAACGAAATGCCTATACGTCGATTCCTGTCGGGACGGCACGCCATTCATCCCGACGACAGCCGCGCTTTCTGGTTTATGGATATGTCGGAGATGTTCGAAATGGTCAACGGACTCTTCTTGGGCATCGCCATTCTCGCCGGCTTTGTGGGCGCGGGCTCTCTCTTGGCAGGTGTTATAGGCGTGGGAAATATCATGTGGATCATCGTCAAGGAGCGAACACACGAGTTTGGCGTACGCCGCGCAATCGGTGCCAAACCGCTCGACATTACCGTACAGGTGCTCAGCGAGAGTGTGCTGCTCACACTTGTTGCGGGCACGGCTGGTGTATGCTTTGCAACAATTGTGCTTGGCATCGCCGACTACTTCACCGCCGACCCGGCACTCGGCAAGGCAGGATTCGAAATAAGCTTCGGCGGTGCGCTCGCTATCGTTGCCACATTCTTCGTACTCGGCAGCGCCGCCGGCACATTACCCGCCGTAAAAGCAATGCGCATCAAACCTATCGAGGCCCTGCGCGACAAATAAATTTTCCTAAACCGAAAAATATAATCTACAACATAAATGAAAAAAGTATTCAAAATCATCCTGTGGGTGCTGGTAGCAGCAGTATTTGTCGGCACCTTTGTCTTTCTCTACAACAACGGCAAGAAGAAAGAAGATGTCTATGCCACTGCGCAGCCGCAACGACTGTCGATCGAACGCAACACTGTGTTAACCGGTAAAATCGAACCGCGCGACGAAATCGAAATCAAGCCACAGATTTCGGGCATTATCAGCGAAATTAACGTCGAGGCCGGCGACCTCGTAAAGGAAGGCGATGTGATTGCCAAAATCAAAGTTATACCCGAGGCATCGCAGCTGTCAAATGCTCAGAGCCGCGTGACTAACGCCGAAATCGAACTCGCCGACGCTACATCGAAGTTCAAACGCGACAAGGAGCTTTTCAGCAAAGACGTAATCTCGCGCGAAGAATTCGAAACTTCTGAGAAAAACTACAATAAAGCGGTCGAAGAACTCGCTACCGCCCGCGACGCATACAATATCGTGCGCGAAGGTGTGAGCCGACTCAATGCAAAGGAGAGCAACACCCTCGTTCGTGCCACTATCACAGGCCTCGTGCTCGATGTGCCTGTCAAGGTCGGCAGCTCGGTTATCCAGGCCAACACCATGAACGACGGTACTACCGTGGCCAAAATCGCCGACATGAACAAGCTCATCTTCAAGGGCAAAGTCGACGAGACCGAGGTCGGCAAGCTCCGCGTAGGCATGCCTATGGACATCACTATCGGCGCGATGCCCGACATACACCCCCTTGCAACTATCGAATATATCTCGCCCAAGGGCGACGACAGCGGCGGTGCCAACACATTCGAAATCAAGGCAGCGCTCGTTCTCGACGATGTTACCGGGCTGCGTTCGGGTTATTCGGCCAACGCCAAGGTTGCCCTCGAGAGTGCCAACAATGTGCTCACCGTGCCCGAATCGGTTGTGACTTTCGAGGGCGACAGCACATTTGTATTCGTGATGACCGACAGCCTGCCAAAGCCCGAGTACAAGCGTACACCGGTTAAGACTGGCCTGAGCGACGGCATCAACATCGAAGTAAAAGAGGGTATTGATTCTACAGCGGTTCTCCGTGCAGCTAAAATCGAAGAGAAATGAAAAAAATAACACTTCTGCTTCTGGCACTTATTCCGCTCGCTGCCGGTGCCAAGACATGGACACTCGACGAATGCGTCACCTATGCTATCGACCATAATATCGACGTGCTCAACCGCCGCGTAAGCGTGCAGGAAAGCGAATTGGCTGTAACCGAAGCCAAAGACCGATTCCTGCCTCAGCTACAGGCATACGGCTCGCAGAGTTTCAACTTCGGCCGCGGCCTTACCGCCGACAACACCTACGCCAACCGCAACACTTCGTCGTTTTCGGTCGGTGCAAACCTGAGCCTGCCGATTTTTCAAGGCCTACGCGCCGTGCGTCAGCTTTCATACTCGCGCACAGCCCTCAAAGCCCAGCTCGAGCAGGTAGAGGCTGCCAAGGACGACGTAACCCTCAATGTGATTAGCCAGTACCTGCAAGCGCTCTACGCTTCCGAGATGCTACAGGTGGCCAAGAATAATTTGGCAATTTCGCAGTCCGAACTCAGCCGCAGGCAGGCTTTGCTCGACGCAGGCCGTCTGCCCGGACTCGACATACACGAGGCCCGCGCACAGGTCGCCCAGGATGAATTGTCGGTGACAAATGCCGTCAACGACAGCATACTCGCACGCCTCGACCTTGCTCAGTTGCTCAACCTGCCCGATGCCGACGATTTCGAAATCGCACCCCTTGGCGACGAAGACATACTGTTGCCAAATCCCGAACAGATTTTCGAAAACGCACTTCAGTACAACCACACAATGCGTGCCGGACGACTGCAGCAGGAAGCCGCCGAGAAAAACGTTTCGCTGGCAAAATCGGGCTATATCCCCACCCTTTCGTTCAGCGCCGGTCTCGGTACAAACTACTACAAGACCTCAGGCTATCAAAACGAGAACTTCGGAGCACAGATGCGCCACAACTTCGCCAAGAGCATCGGTTTCTCGCTCAGCGTGCCTATATTCGATGCCTTCTCGACCCGCAACAACGTGCGCCGCGCCCGCATACAGCAGGAAAGTCTGCGCCTGCAGCTCGACGATTCGCGCAACCGCCTATACAAAGCTATCATGCAGGCACATACCCAGGCTATAGGCGCTGTCAAGAAGCAAGAATCGGCACGTATAGCCGTTGAGAGCAGCCTTGCAGCCTTCGAAGCTATGAAAGTAAAATACGACAATGGCCGCGCCAACGCCACCGAGTTCCAAAAAGCCCAAAGCAACTATATCAACTCGCAGGCCCAGGCCGTACAAGCCAAATACGAGCGCATCCTCCGTGCCCGCATCCTCGACTTCTACAACACCCGGCGCCTATAACCGCAACGCATCATTCTCCCTCCCCTCTCTCGCAGGGTAACAACCTCAATAGGAGCTTGGCTCACCATAGCCAAGCTCCTGTCATATTCCGCCGCCACCCCACAATAATTCGCCTCTGCACATAAACGGCACAAAGGCAAGTACGGCATCTTATGAGTCTGTATGATACCATAACGTGTATTATTCCTACCGATGCCTAATCAAGGTTACTTTGGCAATAAAGCTTTGGCTTTTTCATTCTTAAACCACGAACTCCATTCTCCGACAAAATTTGTTATATGATAACCATTCTCGCCGTCTCGCTCTACTGTCCAGTTGCATTCATCATCATTCAGAATTATACGCAATAGGTCGCCTTTTTCCTGTTGGAATTGACCCAAGTGAACTTTGGTATGAGTTGGCTTAAACCATGTGGGGCTTTCTTCTCTTGATAAAATAAAGAATCGCACACCGTCGATGCAAGTCATATAGCATTTATTGGTCCTCACAAAACCGAGAATCTCCGGCAATCCGGTTGTACCATTAATTGCAGTAATGGTGAAAACCGAATCATCTGATTTTGACACAAGTACTTGGTCGTAGATAGGATGTATATCGTTGGCTTTTAGAAATGGAACGATGCTACCGCTTAGAAAATCTACAAGTTTAGAATCTGTAATTGCTGCTTCTTCTACATCCACATTGAGAGTCTCGATCTCGGCCTTTACCGACATCGCAACTATCATCGCCAATATACATGTAATAATCAAGTGTTTCATAAATAGTGCTGATTAATATTTTAGCTGCTCTCAAAGTTAAGAAAAATTGCCGAATAAGCAAAATAACTTACTGCATAACAACGAAATATTATGCACCCCATAGCCAAGCTTCAATTAGGCAATACAGATTCGCTGATTATCAACACACGATCTAACCGACAGCTCGTAGAGTCGCGGCACAATGCTGTTTACCTAAAGTTGATTAATCAAAAGGACAGCAACGATAGGAGCTTGGCTCTCAGAGACAAGCCTCGATTAGGCGTTGGTATTCAAAATATTAGCAATACTGGCCGAGGCCTGTCTAATAGGAGAGCCAAGCTCCTATCGATGACACGCTTTCGCCTTAAGTAAACACCATTGTGCCGCGACCCAACGAGAGGGCGTGATACTGAAACGAACCCTTAAGTTAACAGCAGAAAATCGTCTTATATCACTACCGACCTTCAAAAACCATTACCTAAACCTTAAACTCAAACCTTAAACCGGGTCTCAACGAAAAAATAAAAACACAAAAAAATCGACGGGCGTGCCATCAAGGCATGCCCGTCGGGAGGCTTAAGATCTATCAATAAAAGTGAATCAAGCCTTAGATTGCACCTTTGTTTATATCGCTTGTGCAAGACTATGCTTGCACAAGCAGCCAAATCATATATCGTCTGCTACGAAACCTGTGCGGCGATAACCCTTTAAGGTGTAAATCGTACCGGGGTCGTCGCTATATTCGAGATTAAGCTCAATAGCGTCGGCCGGCATCTCCGACGGAGTGAGGGCTGCGCCAAACACAACCTTGCCGCCGGTAACGGTGACCAGCATGTCGGTACCGTCGTCGAAGGGTATCTCGTTGACCATAGGGGTGGTCGAACCGAAAGTCAGCGAAGCGACATCACAAGGCACTTCCACCTTGGTAACAGGGCTCCAGAAGTTGCCAAGGTCATCGACCCAGAGTGTTTTGCCGTCGTCGGCATTGCCGTTGTAAGTGATGATCATAAACTGCGATGTAATCTGCTCTTCGCCGATATATGCGCAGACCATCCATTCTCCGGCAAGGTTGACCGTCGAGGTCATGGGAATCTCGTCTTTGCTGCACGAGCTTACTACCAAGGCAAGCATCAGAGCGAGGATGTATGTGATATATTTCTTCATATCCGTTGATTATTTTGCGATGGTAACATTGAAGAGATAGTTATACTCGGTATAGTCGCAAGTCCACGACATGGTGCCGGCTTCTGCATCGAGCTTACCGTTGGTAAGAGCGTTTGCCGAGTCACCCCATCCTGCCAGATAACTGTCGATGAGTGTGATATTGCCGTCAGCATCGATTTCTACTTCGCCTTCGAGGGCATATGCGCTGCCGTAGCCGCGAACCTGGGCGTAGAAACCGCCGAGAAGGTCGGAGATATGGTAAGTACCGTCGCCATTACCATATACGGTTATCGAGCACGCATTCACGCCGAAGAAATTCGAACCATTGAGGTTGGTATCGCCGGTAGTGGTGTAGAATCCCGATGCCTTGTCGTCGGCATCGGCAACGAGCACATAGCGCTGCGAACTTGCCGAGAATCCGTCGGGGTTGACTGCCGAGTAAACAATCGAGTAGTAGCCGGGCTTGGGGTTCTGGGTGTCCATATTGGTCGACACCTTCACCTGGGAGGTAATATCCTCGCCCTGCATCGTTGCGCTGTAGCCGGGGTCTACGAATGGGGTTCCGGCCGGTGCAATCATGTAGGTGGGACCTTCGAGCTCGATCACGGCATAATATGTGATACCGGTCAGGCCATTGGTGTCCTCGCTGCAAGATGTGCTCAGCAAGCCCAGCGCGAGGGCTATGATTGATATATATTTTTTCATCTTGTTGCTTGTTTGATGTTTGGATTATTCGGCCCAGAAAATGGGTTTGCCGTAATCTGTGTTTAAGAACTCAGGGGCGTTCTCGTTACGGTTGGACGAAGCTTCGGGATAGGGCCAGCGCTGCAGTACCTTGTTGCTGCCAAGATCGGCATTGACAAACAAGGGGGTATAGAGGGTGCCGGGCACCAGCAGCGACGGGTTGAAGGTATCGTTGAGCTCGTTGTAGATCTGCTCACCGGTCACGCTGCCGAATGTGGGATAACCCAGACGGCGCATTTCGCAGTATGCCTCGAAGGGGTTGATACCGGCAAGGGCAACCCATTTCTGGATACCGATGCACTCGGCATATTTGGCGTTGTCGTAGGGGTAAACCTCGAGCACTTTTTCCGCGCCGCTCACGCCTGCGCCTTCAAACGATGCCTCGATAGCTGCCTCATAGTATTCTTTAGCCTTTGCTGCGCTGCCGTAGCGAGCCTCATACTCCGAAAGGAAGAATTTGATTTCTGCCACAGAGATGAGCACCACGGGATCGTCGTACTTCACATTGGGGCGGCACCAGTAACCTGCCTTGTAGCTCTTGGTGGTGGCGAAGTTAGTGCTCGATACACCGCCGGTATATTCCTTCTTGTCGGTGTTGGGGTTGAACCACGCTTTCAGGCGGGCATCGTCGGCAACGTTCATTGCGGCGAAGAGCGACAGGTTGAGAACCACGTTGCTCTGGGTAGAACCGAAATAGGTAGCGAACTCTTCCTGATAGAAGGGGTTGGCGTGGCCGCTTTCGTTAGCCCAGCAACCGGCCCAAGCCACATCTTCGGTGGGGAAGTTGTCCTCGGCGATGAGGGCGTCGAGCTGAGCCTTTACATCTACAGCCTTGCTTTCGCGCATAAGGAGTCGGAGTTTGAGAGCGTTCGCAACCTGAATCCACTTGTCGGCACGTGCGCCGGGGAGCAGGAAGTTGGTGCATACCTTCTCTGTACCGAGGCATTTGGCCTTGGCGTCGTCGAGTTCCTTGATCAGGCCGGCATATATATCCTTACCGTCGTCATACTTGGGGGTGATATTGTCGGGGTTGAGGGCCTCGCTGTAGGGTATCGCGCCATAGACATCTACCAGCGCCTGGTAGCTTGCTGCTCGAAGCACTGTAGCCGCGAGGATATTGCCGTTGCTGCCGCTGGCCTCTGATTTGGCAATCACTGTCGACAGGTTCTGGAGTGTTCCGGTCGAAAGAGTGGTATACATACGGCTCGATAGCGCCGCGCTCTGTTTGAAGCGGCTATAGTCAAGGTAGTTCGCTGTGCCGAACATCTGGGCGTATTGCTGTGCGAAATACCCTGAAGGAATACGCAGGAAGTCGCTGTAGCAGGTGGCAAAGCACATCTCTGTACCGGGGAAGATAAGGTCCTCGGAGACATTGCTGCCACTGGGTGAGTTGGGGCTGTCGTTGATGTCGAGGTAATCACCGCACGAAGACAGTGCAAGCGACATTGCGACAAGGCCCGATACTAATATTTTTTTCATTTCTGAATGTGCGGTTAGAAGTTAACTTTTAAGTTCACGCCGAAGCTGCGGCACGAGGGGTTTGAGTAGAGTTCGCCGAAACCGTAGGCAAGGTCGGTGCTGCCGGTTACTGTGGTTGTCTCGGGGTCGACATAACGGTTGTCCTTGCCGGTCCACAGGAAGGGGTTGTTGCAGTATGCTGTAAGCACTACATCGCTCAGGTATATGCTCTTGAGCCACTTGGCGGGCAGGTTCCATGTGAGCGAGATATTGCGAATCTTGCAATATGTGCGGTCGGTGAGGTATGCCAGGCCGCCCTGTCCCCAGCCTTTCTCGCTGAAGTAGTTCTGGAAGCTGCTGTTGGCAACGTAGATAGGCTGTGTGTTGGGGGCGAAAGAAGTCGGGTTGCCTTTTTCGTCGTAGCTTGTTGCCACTACCGAACCGGGGATGATGAAGGGTCGGCGTTCGTTCTGCTCGGTTACAACACCGTTGCCGGTAAACTGCATCAGGTTCTTGGTACGCGAGAACATCTTGCCACCGTAGCGGATATCGAATGCGGCGCTGAGTGTTACGTCGAAGATACGGATCGAGGTAGTGATACCGCCTGTCCAGTCGTGGTTCATGTCGAAACCTGTAGCCTCAAGCGTAGATCCAATCACTGGCTGGCCGTCGGTGCCTACAATAGGAGCGCCATAATAGGGGCTATCTTTTTGGGTTACGAACTGGGGCAGGTATGTATAGTACTGACCCAGGGGCTTGCCCTGCTCGGCGTACATGTATACGGCATCGTTACCGGCTGAGAACGAGTAAATGGTCACCTTGCCACCTTCGAGACTTTCGGGCATCGAGAGCACCTTGTTGTAGTTCTTGGTGAAGTTGAAGCCGAGTTCCCATGTGAAGTTCTTGGTCTGGATAGGAACGGTATTGATCATAAGCTCGACACCGCGGTTGCGAACCTTACCGAAGTTTGTCACCTGGGCCGAGAAACCGGTTGAGGGGTCTACAGGAAGGGTGAAAATCTGGTCGTTGGTATCGCGGTTATAGTAGCTGGCATCGATATCGATACGGCCGTTGAAGAACTTGAGGTTTGCACCGACTTCGAATTCCGATGTCATTTCAGGGCGAAGACTCGACGAGCCCGAGGTGGTAGAAGCGCGGAATGCATTGACCGAATTCATCGGGAACGAGATGATGTCTCTTGCATATGTACCGTCGGCATAGGCCTGAATATAGTTTGTGGCTGTGTAGTAGGGGCTGGCATCGTTACCGGTCTTACCGTAGGCCACACGAACCTTACCGAAGGTGAGCACGCTGTTCGACGGAATCCACTTGGTGAAGATACCGCTCAGGGTTACACCGGGATAGAAGAACGAGTTATTGCCTTTGGGCAGTGTCGACGACCAGTCGTTGCGGGCTGTGATATCGAGGTATACCCACTCATCCCAGCCGAGCATCACATCGCCGAATACACCTACGAGGCGGCGTTTCTGTTCCGATTCGTTGAGCACCGAGCGCGAAGCGCCGTTGCTGAGCATCCAGAAGTCGGTGTAGATAGCGAGGTTGTCGGTCTGACCCTGCATCCAGCGGTAACCGCGTTCGTTGATATTCATACCTACTGTAGCAGAGAGGTCGAAGCGGCTGTCGAAGAACTTACGCTGATAGTTTGCCAGGAAGTCGTGGTTGAGCTCGTGCTGGCGGCGATACTGTGCATAAACGCTACCGGCCTGGTTCATCGAGGATGGTGGGTAACCCATGTCATCGGTGATAAGGGCATCGTCGAGGGCGATTTCGGGTGTACCGATCTTGAGATCATAATCCGAATAATCGAAACCGAAGCGGTATGTGAGAGTCATACCCTTGATAGGGAAGAGGTCGAGCTGCATCTTGCCGAAGGTCTGTTTGCCTTCGAGCACGTTGTAGTTGTTTGCCAGCGCCCAGTAGGGGTTGGTGATACCGTAGGGGGTGAAGTAAGCCTCGGGAGTATTGAAGGGGCTCGAGAGGTCTTTCATATCTACGATCGAGATGTCGCGCGGCATTTCGAGAATACCGTCGATAGCAAATGCGCCCTAGTCCGATGCTACGGTCTTGGTTTTCCAGTTGGCAAAGTTCATGTTTGCCGACACCTTGATCCATTTCTCGGGCTGATAGCTTGCGCGGGCTGAGATCGTATTACGGCGGTAGCTGTCGGCATCGGTAGGCATAACACCGTTGTTGTCGGTATATGAGTACGATGCATAGAAGGTCATCTTTTCGTCCTTGCTCACACCGCTGATCGATACATTGTGATTCTGCGAGAAGCCGGTGTCGTAGAAGTCGCGCACGTTGTTTTTCTTCGCGTCATATTTGTGTATGAGCTGCGAGTTGTTCCAAATCGGGCCGTAGACCTGGGTGCTGCCGTCGAGGGCGGGACCCCACGAGCCGTTTTCGATAAATGTCTGGTTGCCTTGCCAGCCCTGGCCCCACTTGTTCTGCATTTCGGGGATGAGGCTCACGTTGTTCCATTCAAGACCGCCGCTGTAGGTAACGCTGTAGTGCTTGCCGTCGGTTTTGCGACCGGTCTTGGTTGTGATGATAATCACACCGTTGCTGGCACGGCTGCCGTAGAGAGCAGTTGCCGCAGCGCCTTTGAGCACTGTGAGCGATGCAATGTCGTCGGGTGCGATATTGCTCACGCCACCGGCGGCAACAGCATGGCCCTGTACGCCGCGCGACGAAGACTCCAAGGGAACACCGTCGACTACATAGAGGGGCTGGTTGGAACCGTTGATCGAACCAAGGCCGCGGATAGTGACGTTATTGGCCGAACCGGGGTCCGACGAAGTTGTCTGAATCTGAAGACCGGCCACTTTGCCTTGCAGAGCCTGCATCACATTGGTTGTGCGTGCCTTTTCGATTTCGGCACCGTCGACCTGTGTGGCGGCAAAGCCGAGGCTCTTCTCGCTTCGTGTGATACCGAGGGCGGTAACCACTACTTCGTCGAGCAGCTCGGAGCTCAGACCAAGCACAATCTTGATCTCCCCTTTGGTGATAGGAACTTCCTGCCCGGTCATACCTACATACGACACTGTCAGGGTTTTTGCAGATGAGGGTACACCTTTGATTACGAACTTACCGTCGACATCTGTAACGGTAGCGAGCTGTGTACCTGTCACCTTTACGGAGGCGCCGACAACGGGTTCGTTGTCCTCGCCTGACATAACGATACCGTGGATATCGCTCGTCTGGGACCATGCCTCGACGGCGATACCAAGTATCATCACGAGTAACAGTAATAGCTTTTTCATACTCTGGAATTAATTAGACCTAAAAAACTGTTTTCTTGACCTTGTTTGTTAATAATAATAAATTAAATTTTTCGCCACCATTCAGGCGCTACATTCATCGATAGAAATTTGACAAGCTTATTGCTTTTTAAATAGCAAAAAAATCTGGAATATTAAATTTTGATAGACTTTTGAAATGATTGACTCCGCAAAGGTAACACACAGGCTCTATTTAATTACACTATTTTTAGTTAATATTATTTAATTTAATCTTAATTTGTGTTGCATCTTGGCTTTTGAACAATTTACCGCCCCTAAATGTCTTAATTATATCACTTGGAAACAAGGGTAAAACTGCGATAATTTCTGAAATTGTCTTATCAATTTAACTCATAAGCATTATGCCGCTACACCTCACACCATTGTTATTGTCAGCAATCTCTCCGTCGGTGGTTGACATACGACACTTCGTCGGCGACAACAACGGAGCCTCCTATGCCATAGCCGAGCAGATAATGAGAGTCGTTGACTGGATTCTCGGTATCTTCGGACTCGAGCACAACCAAAACATTGTGACATTCCTCTATGCCGCCGTCGTATTAGGCATCGCCCTGATTGCGGGCTGGATTACGCAGTGGATAGTGCTAAACCTGGTAAGAATAATCACAAAAAGGTGGAGCTCGGATATGTACGAAGCTCTCAAGAGCGTGAACTTCTTCCACAAGATTTGCCGCATAATCCCCGGACTCGTATTCCTGATTCTGATACAATTCACCCTCTCGAACCACACATCGCTCTCCGGCATTCTTACCAAGCTGACACTCGTGTATGTGGTATTTATCACCGCCATGGCTTTCTCGGCCCTTATCATCGCAATATGGCAGCAAATCGACAAACGAGCCAACAAGCGCAAACTACCCCTCAAGGGACTGGCGCAGTTAGCCAAGGGTATAGTGTGGATAATCGCCACTATTATTATAGTATGCATCATCATCGACCAGTCACCGGCCAAGCTCCTCGCCGGACTCGGCGCTTTCGCGGCTGTACTGATGTTGATTTTCAAGGATAGCATTCTCGGCATCGTGGCAGGCGTTCAGCTTTCGGAAAACGACAGTCTGCACGTAGGTGACTGGATTTCAGTACCGGGCACAAATGCCAACGGCACGGTATCTGAAGTTGGACTGACCGCCGTCAAAGTAGTCAACTGGGACAAGACAACAACTACCCTGCCCCCCTACAGCCTCATCTCCGGAGGATTTACCAATTACCGCAGCATGCAGGTGAGCAACACCCGGCGCATATGCCGGTGCTACATGATTGATGCCGACAGTATACTGCCGACAACGCCAGAAATGATCGAAAGCATACGAAAACTCCCCTACATGGACGAGTGGATTACCAAGAAGCAAGCGCAGGCAGCTGCAGGCAAGGATGCCGATGTCGACAATCCCGAAGGCCTCGCCGACGGCACGCTCGACACCAACCTGGGCATGTTCAGGGCATACTTCAAGATGTGGCTCGACAACAACAAGTATATCAGCCACGACAGCGACTGCTTCGTTTCCACACTCCCGCAGACATCGGCCGGCATTCCATTCCAAGTATACTGCTTCACTTCTACATCGAAGTGGTTCCCCTACGAGGGCATACAGGACCTTGTATTCGAGCACCTCGCCGCAATGCTGGCTTCGTTCCGGCTCTACGCCTTCGAGAATCCGTCGGGACGCGACACCGTTATCGACGGCTACCTCAGCCCTGGAAGGGACATCAACGGAGTATTCGGTATACCCTACCCCTTCTTCCGGGACCCCTCGGCACCCGACAGCCGGACATCGCCTAACCCGGCCACAAAAAAATGAGGGTGCGCCGAAACTGAACCGGTTTCGGCACACCCTGCACAATGCGGGTTTATTACCCTTTAGTATTTCACTACCTTATCGACAGTCTTGCCTTGGCGGCGGATATACACGCCTGCCGGGGCATTGCTGTAGTTTACGCGAACACCTTGCAGGTTATAATACTCTACAGGGGCATCGGCGCCTGTGGCTTCTACATTTTCTACACCGCTATAACTGATGACTTTGAATTTCGTTTCATTGCCATAGTTGATGGCTGCATACGAATTACCCATGCCAAAAGCAAGAGCGATATAATATGTCTGGCCTATCTCGGCTGACTTGAAATTGTAGGTATGTATAAACTCGAAAACTTCGTCGGGGTCTTCGAGGAAGAGGTTCTCGCCAACGGTATCAAGCACAGGTGCTGAGCCGTTCTCGTCTGTCTGGCCGAGAATAAGAGCATAAATCGGATATGCAATATATCCGCGAACGAGGCGCAAGGCTGCATAAAGCTCCATGTTGGCTGGGTCGGTGACCTCATAACAGTTGTTACGAGCATCATATTCGGCATTTTCGATATCAACCTTGTACACTATGTCAACCTTAGGCATACCGGGATTTGCATGCATAGTCACCTCGGTGAGCACCTGGTCAGCCATAATGCGGTTCGAGGTTTCATCAAGCAGGGTGAGATAAAGCCTGGTATCGTTCTGAACCTGTCCGGCACCCATCGACAAGATTTCGGTCACGATGTCACCTTCGGCTGTTTCGCCGGGCTTGAGCGACAGCATCTTGCTATTGCCGACAAAGGCCGGCTGACCTTCAACTGAATAGAATATAGGCGCGATACCGCGGCTGATTTCTAAATCGGTATTGTTTGTCACTTTGTAGTGCAACTTGGCAAGACAGCCGTAGTAAAGTTCTGAGTCAAGGTATGCTTCGTCGACAGTATAGAACCTTCCGGCCTCCGACTTGACGGTATAGTTGTTTCCGTCCTTGGTGAGCATCAGCGAATTAGAGTATCCGTGGTTGATCTGTACAGGCTGCCAAACACGCTCTGTCTCCGGCTTGTTGTTTTTAGCGGTTACAAGCGTCGACATGGTAATCTTGTATGTACCGTTGTCTGTAATACCGGCAGAAGCCAGGTCGAGAGCTTTGCATATTTTGGTCGAAGCGCCAAAACCTACAGGCAAGGTTATAGGCGATGAAAGGGGCACCATGGTTGTGTCGGCGGCAAGCTTGCCAGCCTCGAATTTTTCCACGCAGACACCAAATATGACCTTAAGGTCGATCGGGGTATAATTGATCCACATCGGCTGGCCGTCTTCTACAAGTTCGAGCGTGAGCTGGCCGTCTTCAACCTCTCCGCCAAGCGAGCCTGTCTGGGTAATCTTCACGGGCTTTGTTACTGCAGGGGCACCTGTGGGGGGCTGTATGCCGAATACACCGTCTTGTGTAAAATTATAGCCGCCGCCGGCACCACCGCCTGTTCCAAGCGACGACGGGTTGAGGGCATCAAGGGCATAATAGCCGTCGCTGAGCTCACTCCAGCCCCAGTTGAAGTGATATAGACCGGTCTCGGCCTGATAGCCGTCGACGATAAACGAGTGACCACCGCCAACCATCGACGCGCCGCCATAGAGCACGGGGCCTACATTGGCAAGGTTGTCATACACCATCTCGTCCCAACGCGATGCCGACACATAGCTGCGCACTACATAATTGATGTTGGGGTCATATTTGAAATTGTCGACCAAGGCTTTTGCTGTAAGCATCGACAAGGCACCCGACGCATCGGCTCCATAGCTCATACGCACAGCGGCACCTACCGACTTCATAAGCTCGGCTACGGCATAGCCCTGGTTTTCATCATATGTACCGGGACGGTAGTTTGTCTTCATGTTTTCCCATTCAAAGGGGTGGTCGTCAAGTTTCCATGTGAGACGTTTGCCACAACCGTCTTCATCATTATAGCTTATGGTGCCGACTCCGACTTCGGGATACTTGAAATAATACATTATCTGCGACATGGCAGTTGCAACACAGCCGGTATACGCGCGGCCTCCGTTTATAACCGGGCACAGCATGTTGTACGGCTCGCCCTGGTCCCATGAGGTACGCAGCATGGCCGGCACATCATGACGGCCGGACTTGGGCTGGGGTGCCGACTTAGTTTCGATACCACGCTCTCTTGCCCACGCAATCTGACGGGCGTATTCGTCGAGCCACCAACGCATGGCGGGTGCCATGTTGTCGATGTCGAGCTTGCCGCTGTCTGAAAATCCGAGCACGGGATAGGCTATATCATCGGCAGAAAGCACCATATAGCCGTTGTCTTTGTGTGCAAAAACATAAACAGCCGGTTCGCCGACAGATGTCGAGGCCGTATACACAAGCTGTGGATTATGCTTGGCCTTGGCCGCAATGCGATGCGAGCCATTGTCTGATGCCGCACGAGAGAGCGCTTCCGACGGTGTCAGCGTCTTTGCAGACGACGACAGACTAAGCGCAAGCACAAGTGCGAGAGTAAAGTAATGTTTTGTCATTGTATTTCGATAGTGCGTTATATGATTTGGTCAAAAAAATACTTTTCTATTACCTGAAATAATTAGAGAAGATAATCATGATATAAAGTTAAAAAGGCAGCGGGGATGCGTATTCACCCCCGCTGCCGGGGTTTTAATTATTTATGGTCAATAATCGACCGATCTTTACTTGAGGGCTACCTTCTTGCCGTTTACGATATAGATACCGGCAGGGAGGGCTTTGAGCTCGTCGGCTGACGCATCGCGGAGCACGAGGATGCCCTGGAGGTTATATACGGTAAAGAGACCGCTCTCGGCGTCAACGCCTTCGATTCCGCTGTAGTTGGGATCTACTACATACTTGGCCTCGATAAAGTCTGAGCCCTGGGCATTGTCTAAGTAGAATGTCTGCATCGAGAAGGTGATTCGATAGTTACCGGCCTCGGTTATAGGATCAATCATAACCTTGAATGTCGGATGCTCTGCACCTGCAACAGCTTCTACACTTGTAGCGCTGGCCACCATGCTGTAACCCTTCCATACGCCGATCCAGCCATTCACGAAGCTGTCGTGGAGAACGGCTGTCGTGGCATTGGTAAACTCGATTGTAAGAGAGCTGAGCTCTTTAACTGTGCTGTCGGGTGCGGGTGTGATGACGTAAGTAAAGTCTTTCTTTGCTACGACAGTCCAGGTATAGTTGATAGCTTCGGGATTAGGCTCGCCCGAGATGAGAAGTGCTCCGGCAGGTATCGATACCGAGAGTTTGCCCTCGGCCTTTTCGTCACCGCCATATACGTTGATAAGCAGTACATTGAAACCTTCGGTCACGACTTCTTTGCCCATAACGTCTTCATTTTCCCAATCATAAGAGGGCAGAACGGCATCGTTGAACTTAACAACGATATCGCGGAAGTTGTCGCCCAATTTCACGGTCTCCGACTCGTCAAAGCCGATAGCGGCATATATGCCGTAACCCTCGTTGACGATATTGCCGGTCGGATCGGGTTTCCATTCGAAGTTGACAGGTGTTGTACGCTTGAGAGTCCACGAACTTGAGATTTCAGGTGAGCGGTTAACGCCGTCAATGATAAAGGTACCTTCGCCGATTCTAAAGGTCAGTACGCCGGCCTTGGGTGCCGAGCTGCTCACCGGCTTGAGGGTAACAGTGTTGCCGTTGGTTGTAACATCTACATCCATAGTGCCCCACGAATAGCCCTGCATAAATACGAAGTAGGCGTTGGCCTCATCTACAGTAACAGTCTTTGCTTCAGGGAAGGTGAGTGTAAACTCTGTCCAGTCGGTGATTTCTGTATTGGCAGCCGGTGTGAATTCATATGTATATTCTACGGTTTTGCCAAATTTTGCCGAGTAGTTGAGTTCCGGAGATGCCTCGCTGCCGTTAACGGTAAAGGCTCCCTCGTCGGCTGTGATGACGAGTTCTCCGGCAAGTTTGAATATTTCCTTGCTGATTGCGATAGCTATAGCGGGTTTGCCATAGGTAGCCATGGTCATGGTATAATCCCAGCCCGGTTTGGTGTAGAAATCTTCGCTGCGTGCGATGCTTTCGCCGTTATAAGTAAGCCAAGGACCGTTTCCGGCTTCGAAGGCCTCGCTGCTGAGGGTCTTCACCTGGGGCAGGCTAAGTGTGATTATCACATCGTCTTCGGGCATATCGTTCTCGCTGCCGGCGGCAGGGGCGATTGTCCACTGGTATACCATATTGGGGTCTACTGTTATAGTGACTTCCATGTCGGGGTTTACACGCGACTGGGCTGTACGGTCATACGACGACCAGTCTGCACTCGGAATGGTCTCGTAAGCCACACCGGCAGGGATGGTAAGCGTGTATGTTCCGGCTGTCGTCACAGGTTTTGCCAATGTAATGGCTACGGGCACACCGGCCTCGGTAGGTTCGCCGGCTTCGACAGACTTAAGGGCTAAATTGGCGGTGCCGTTGCTTAGGCTAATCCATGTTGCGGCATCGTTGACAAGCATTACACTGCTGCCCTGTTCGAAGTTCGACATTTCGAGCACGAAATCTATCGATTCGAGAGTCTTTACAGTAGAGCCGCTTGCAGGTTCGGTTGAGCATGCAAGAGTACCAAATCCTTCTTTTACAAGCTGTATCTTGGTAGTCGAGCCGCCCTGGGCTGTAAAGGTATATTTGCCTGAAGCTACTTCCTTTCCGTTGACCAACACTTTAGTACCGGCCTCGGGGGTGAGGGTATACTCCATATCTCCATAACCGACTATTGGCTTAGAGAAATCGGTAAAGGTGACACCGCCATTCGAGAGGCTTGCTTTGGCATCGCCTGCAGTAAGGAAGGTAATGGTGTGTGCCTTAGGGGTTTCTTCCTGGAAGAAGACATAGATTATCGAATTATCTTTAAATACGATATTCTGGTATACGCCGGGGGCATCGGCTTCGTCGCTGTTGGGAACCAGCACTTTACCGTCGAGACATGCAAAACGTTCGTATTTTGCAGTTGCACCCTCTTTAGGCATAGAAAGTTCGAAGAAGCTGTCATACTCGGGGTCTATCTTGATTTCAGACCAGCCCTGCGACAGGCTTCCGTCGGCATTGGCGCCTTCATAGGTAACGGTATACAGATCGCCGCCACCTGAGTATTTGGCACGGAGACGTGCGGTATTAGCAGGTCCCTGATAGTAGATTTTAACAGGGGTGTCAAAGTTTATCTTACCGATGTTGAGATATACGGGGGCCTGGTCGACACTGAATGCCGAAGCTCCGGCAAAGTATATCATATCGGGTTCTTCGGGGCGTGCATACACGCCTTCTTTGAGCCAGTAACCTTCTTTTATATCAAAGAATACGTTTCGTGTCTTGCCGGAGATGTCGCCAAGAGTATACTCTGTTGTAGGCACTTTGACATTATAGCTGCCAAGGCTAACGGTGTTGGCTGCTCGGTCGGCTACTTTGGTAACAGTGATTTCCTTTGCAGAGGTGTCGTACTGACTGTTTGAGAAGGTCACACCTTCGATATCGGTGATATAAGCTGTGGTCGAGAGCGACGGATATACCTTTGTAGTTGCATCGATCACAAATTCTGTGTTCTCTTCTATTGTGATTTTCTCGTTAAAACGGGCCTCTTTGCCGTTGGCTGTAAACGAGTTGAAGGTATAGTCACCGTTATCTTCCTTGTTTACCTGCAGTATTGTGCCGGAAACAACTTCGAAGCCGGCTGCGAAATCTTCTACAAATTTACCTGATGTCCAGTTACGAACACTTTTTATACAACCGGGGTTGTTGTTGGCAAACTTGAATGTAACATTATACTTGGTAGATACCAAGGCGGGGTCTGTGCCGGCAATATACACAACACAGTCTTTTGTGATAGGCACTGTATATCTAAATGAAGCCCATGCGATTACCTCGTTGCCTAACTTAACCTCGTATATAGCCTTGTAGGAAGATGTCTTAATCCACAGGGTGGTTTCGCCCTTGATCAATGGCACAGTTGTTTTGCCATCTTGCGGCGTAATAGTGCGGGTCGCATCTCCGTTGGCGTCATACATAGTCAGGCTAACCATATCGGCACCGTTGGCGATGTCGAGGGTAAAATTGCCGTCATACTCCACCAGCCCGGTTGTAAGGCTAATGGTGAGGCCGTTGAGGTCTTTCCACTTGCTATAGGTAGGGTCGAGCTTGTAGTAGGTATCGGTACCCACCTTGAGTATGCTCGATTTGTTCCTCTCGTTGTAAGATGCATCTTCGAGAGTGTAGCCTTCGGTTGGTTTGAACCAATAAGCCGCGTCTGTTTCCGTGACAGTAAACGAGGTCTGACCGGGGGCCAGAGTCTGCTTAACTGCCGACGACAATGTCGGATTGCCGCCCTTGATGACTTCGATCGAGCCGGGCACGGTCCACGTTACTGTAACCGAGAAGTCCTGGGCTGTGGCCGTAAAGCCTCCGAGAACCACCAGCAACAGCGGCAGAAATGTTAGTAAGAGCTTTTTCATAATAAAAATATTGAGAATTGTGTGAATAGACATAATGTACACCCCGGCCGGAAAATATGGCAAGGCCAATATTTCCGGCTAAATGGGGGTATAACAGAAGGATGGATATGTCAGGCTGTTACTTTACCGCAATCTTCACGGCCGATGCGGCTGTGCGTGCGATATAAATGCCTGAAGCAAGGCCCGAGAGGTCGATGCTGTCGTGACCGGTTGCCACTCGGATGCCACACGAATTGTATATCTCGATTGCTCCGGCTGCGCTTACGATGCTACCCGAAACTGTGATATCGCCGTCGTTTGCACCTGCAACACTCTCAATTCCCGACACTACGTCGAGCGGGAGGTTGTAGTAATATGTGGTGAGTTTTTCACTGCCTACATATGTAACGGCAAGGCGGTTCTGGCTACCAAGCTGGGGCACGATACTCTTAAGCACGCCGGCCTCGCTATTACCCAACAGCAACAGGTCTTTGCCTGCAGGATTCTGCTTGTCGGCCGCCTGGGCTACGAGGAGCTGCTCTTCGGTGGTGCCGTCGGTGTGGGCTCGCTTGATGAGCATCATATACTCCTGTTTGCTATCGCTGAGGAAGAAGTCGGGGCGCAACACGATAGAGTTGAGATACAGTGTAGCATAGTTGACATTGCTGCCCATGTTTATATTGTCCATGTGGTTGAACGAGCCATCACGGTTGAGCCATACGACACGCATATAGTTGATATCGTTGATGTCGTCGTAACCGGGGGCACGCATCTCGGCAACGTAGTAGAACGATTTTCCGTCGGCGGTGAGCGCACGGTCGAGATTGGCCATCATATAATCGGGCTCGCCGTCATCGCCTTCGAGCATCAAGCCGTAGTCGAGCGACAGCTCGGTCTCAAAGGTGCGCATGTTGACAAAATTAAAGATATAGCTGTCGTCGGACTTGCTGATAAAGAGCTCCATGGGGTCGAATCCGTCGAGGTTCGACAACGGTGTGTGGCTGTCTGTGTTTGCGAATATATCGCGCTTGAGAGTTCCGTCGGCGTTGTAGGCAAAGAAGCTCTGACGCTCGTTGTCGCCGGCAAGATAGTCGCGACGGGTCACAAAAAAGTCTGCTTTGTCGCCGTTAAAGACAACATCGTCGCGATAGCGGAACGAGCCTATTGCATAATAAGAGTATACAACATCCGACTCTGTTCCTTTGACAACCGGTATACGAGTGGTTTGTTTGAGCACAAACTTCTCACCTACGGCAGGCTGCTCGTAAACTTCTACCACAAGGTTGTTGGGCTGACGCTGCACCATGTCTTCGGTCTGAGAGTAGAACGGTTCGTACACAAGGTCTTCGTAATAAGGATATACGATAACCGGCTTGCCGTTGTGCACCATTGTGATTGACAGCAGGTCGTCTTGCTGGTTACCCTGTGCCTGATAGAGCCTGGTTGTTTTAGTAAAGACTTCGGTAAATTCGCCTTTGTCGTCAACGCGGGCATACGAGGTCATGCCGATTTTGTTGCCGAGGTTGTAATTCCAGAAATTCTCGCGAAAGATTGGATCGCCGGTATTTTCTGAGTCATAGATATCCTCTTCAGTGAGGCCGGAGTCGTTATACTCATGCATAAAGGTCATGATCACATTTTCTCCGTTGGCATCTGACGCATCAAGCACGTCGCTGACCATACCGTTGATAATACGTACCGGCACATCGTCGCCGTTGGCGTCTTTTTCATTGTCGATCGAATACACATATGTATACGGACGAACGCCATATGGCTTGGGATTGACAATCACTGTCATTGCAATTTCCAATCGGTCATCCTGGTTGAAGTATTTCCTGGTAACGATAGGAAGCAGGTCGGCAAGGCGTACGCGGGCCTCGTCGTCTTTCAACTCGAATGTGTCTTTGATAACGCCTTGCAACTGCATGCGTCCGTCGTATATCGATACCTCGAACGATTTGGGCAGGGCCTCGGTCCAATAATCATTATGCTTCACATAATCATAATGAATCTCACCGTGATAATACCACAAATCTCCGTCAGGGCCATCGAGGTCGCCATAGAGGTCGCGGCTCTCCACGATCAAGTCCGGTTCATAAGTCCCATCAGGATTTACCGCCTGCAGCTCGCCTGCAAAACGAGGAGTGCGACCCGACTCCATACGGGCAACGGCTGATTCGACAAGCTGGCGGCGTTCTCCGCCAAAGACGGCGCTCTGGGCAGACTGGTGATTGCCGCGCCAAAGGTAGCGGGTTATATCCTGCCCTGGAATAGACGTAGCCGATGCTGCCGCACTACAGAGTAAAAGTGCTGCGACAGCTGCTGAAGAAGTAAAGGTTTTCAAGACAATAATATTTAATTGTGAATAATAAACAAATCGGATAAAATAATCTGGACTAAGCGAAATCCAAGAATAGATCTTTGCGAGTGCAAAGATAGAGCATTTTTTACACTTTGCAAAATCTTTTGACAACTATCGGAACAATTTTGCTGTCATAACGCTACCGATTTAACATCCGTTAACTCATTTTATTCATCCGATCCTATTAAGCAAACGAATTTGAGCCGTCGGATATAACAATACACATGTCGCCGCCCTTATGCTCCACACCGGCTATAATCAACCTTGACACAATACTATTAACTTGAGGGATAAAATATGTCTTTTAGATTAATTAAAGCGGGTCAGCGGATTTTTCCGGTGGGCGGTAGACGAGATCTCAAGTGCATGTCGTATCTTAAAGCCCACCCTCTCGTAGGGTCGCGGCATGCCGCGACCGGGTGACAAAAGCATTTTTATCGTTGATATTCAAATAAATAAATGCACATCTAACCGGTCGCGGCATGCCGCAACCCAATGCTGTTTACTTAAGGGGTGATTATGTAAAAATGACGGCAACGATAGGAGCTTGGCTCTCCGAGACAAGCCTCGATTAGGCGTTGGTATTCAAAATATTAGCAATACTGGCCGAGGCTTGTCTCAGAGAGCCAAGCTCCTATCGCAGACACTCTTTCGTCCTAAAGTTAACCGCCCTGCCTCTTCAGCTTACAACACAGTCCACCAACACGCTGTATATCTGAGCATTATCCACGATTACGCTTTAGCTTATTTTCTAATACTATCACACATTTTTTGATAATATTTTTCATATTTAAAAAACTTTTTGTAACTTTGCACCGTTTTTAATAGGTAACCAAACATTTAAGGTATGTCTAAATTGTTGAAAAAAGCAGTACACATGTATTTATCAGCAAGTTACTGCATGGCTCGAGCCGAAGTATATCTTTACGAGGCACAACACAGCAAATAAACGAGCCTGTCTTATTACGCGATACGTTCCTTCATCTGAAAGGAGCGTTTTTTGTTTTATATGGTTGCTTATTTAAAATAATTGCCCTAATTTTACCCCATGACACAGCTTGAACCCATATATATAGAAGGTATCACCGACACTCGCCCTATCATCATCGCCGGGCCGTGCAGCGCCGAAACAGAGGAGCAAGTAATCGACACCGCCCACAAACTCGCCGACGCCGGGGTGAAGATATTCCGTGCCGGCATTTGGAAACCGCGCACAAAGCCCGGAGGATTCGAAGGCATTGGAGCTGAAGGCTTTCCATGGCTCAAAAGGGTCAAAGAGGAGACCGGTATGCTCACCGCTACAGAGGTCGCAAACCGCTCGCACGTAATAGAAGCCCTCGATGCCGATACAGATATTTTATGGATAGGCACACGCACTTCGGCCAACCCTTTTGCAATTCAGGAAATAGCCGATGCACTCGAAGCGTATGGACGCGATGTGCCAATACTGGTCAAAAACCCGGTAAGCCCCGACCTCGAACTTTGGATAGGGGCTATCGAGCGCCTATACAATGCCGGAATGCACAATATAGGAGCGATACACCGTGGCTTTGGAGCCTATGGCAAACACATATACCGCAACATGCCCCAGTGGCATATCCCTATAGAACTGCGCCGACGATTCCCGCGGATGACTATGATATGCGACCCAAGCCACATCGGCGGAAAGCGAGAATATATAGCGCCGCTGTCGCAACAGGCTCTCGACATGGGCTTTGACGGCCTCATTATCGAAAGCCATTGCAACCCCGAATGCGCCTGGAGCGATAAAGACCAGCAGGTTAGCCCGGCTGCCCTCAAGGAGATTATCGACTCATTAGTGCTGCGCGACTCGTGTGTATCTACCGAAAGCCTCGCCCTGCTCCGACAGCAAATCGACGAGCTCGACAACGAACTGCTCGAAATACTAAACAAACGCATGGCCGTATCAAGGCAGATAGGTATCTATAAAAAGGAACACCGCATGCCGGTGCTGCAAATCGGTCGTCACGACGAGATTATGAACCGCCGCCTCGCAGCAGCCACAGAAATGGATATGTCGGCCGATTTCATGCGCACTATCCTGTCGGCAATACACGAAGAATCCGTGCGACAGCAGATCGAGTCGTAAAAACAACCCTCGCCCCCGCCAAGAATCGGGCTAATACGAAAAAAAGTATTAACTTTGTATTTGCTATGCAAGTTAAAAACAACACACCCGCAAGTCCGCAAGTATTACAGGCCAAGCAGCGCTTCGGCATAATCGGCAACGCTCCGGCGCTAAGTGCCGCCGTTGAGCGTGCCATTAGGGTAGCGCCTATCGACCTGTCGGTACTCGTAACGGGCGAAAGCGGAGCCGGCAAAGAATTCTTCCCTCAGATTATACATGCTTACAGCGCACGTAAGCATGCCAAATATATTGCCGTAAACTGCGGCGCAATACCCGAAGGAACTATCGATTCCGAGCTTTTCGGACATGAGAAAGGTGCCTTTACCGGCGCTGTAGACTCTCGCAAAGGATACTTCGAGGAGGCCGACGGTGGCACAATATTCCTCGACGAGGTAGCCGAACTGCCTCTTACCACCCAGGCCCGACTATTGCGTGTGCTCGAAAGCGGCGAATACCTCAAGGTTGGTTCGTCTACGGTGCAGCGCACAAGTGTGCGCATTGTCGCAGCTACAAACGTCGACCTGCAGGCTGCCGTAGCACAAGGCAAATTCCGCGAGGACCTCTATTACCGCCTATCTACCGTACAGATACACATCCCGCCCCTGCGCGACCGCGGAGTCGACATCAGGCTGCTGTCGAGGAAATTTGCCTCCGACTTTGCCGAGCGCTACCGCATGCCGCCTATCACCATGAGCACCGAGGCCGAAGATGTGATGCGCCATTACCGCTGGCCGGGCAACGTGCGCCAGCTCAAAAACGTAGTCGAGCAGCTCGCTTTGTTCGAGGCCGGCAAGGAAGTTACGCCGCACACCCTCGAGCAGTACCTGCCCTCTATTTCAACATCGTATATGCCTGCCGTGGGCGTGGAAAGCCACTCGTACCAACGTGAACGCGAGATGCTTTTCGGCATGATATTCAATCTACAAAGCCGCATCGACGAGCTACAGAGCCGACTCGACAACACCGGCGTACACATCAGCAAAGGCGCACTCATCGAGCCTGAACGCGACAAAAAAGACGACTCCTTCCCCACTTCGCTCGTGGTTCACCGCCCCGATGCCGGCAGCAAGGTACCACCGTGCTCCGAAGTGCCTTATGCCGAGGTTATCAACACTCCCGAAACCCTCGAAGACAACGAACGCGAAACAATACGCCGTGCATTGCTGCGCAACGACGGTCGCCGAAAGGCCGCTGCCGACGAATTGCAGATTTCTGAGCGTACTTTATATAGAAAAATTAAGGAATATGGCCTTGAATAAGTTCCACGCGTGCCTCGCACCCATACTGTTTGTAATCTTCGCCCTGATTCCTTTCGGGTGCAAGATAAGCGTCAGCATGAACGGTTCGGCTCTCGATTACAATGTATACCACACCATTCATGTGTCGGAATTCCCCATTCGAGCCGCATTGGTTTACCCGCCGCTGCAGCCGATGTTCGAAAACACTCTACTCGACTACATCGACAAAAACACCCGACTGCAGACCACCGACGGAGCATCCGATCTACAGCTCGAAGGCGAAATCACAGGCTACGCACTCAGCCCTCAGGCCGTAACTGAAAACGCCTATGCGTCGATGACTCGACTCACCATCACTGTGAGGGTCAAATATATCGACAATAAAGAAGAGGGCAAAGACATCGACCAGACGTTTAGCGCCTACCGCGACTTCCCCTCTACAGAGATGCTGACCGATGTTCAAGACCAGCTCTGCGAGGAAATATGCAAGGAACTCGTGGAATTAATTTTTAACGCAACATTAGGCAACTGGTAATGAACACAATAAGCGATACCATACGGCGCATTTCGGCGCTTCCCGACAACGCTGAGATTTCCGATGCCGACGCAAAGATACTGCTCGACGCAGCCGAGGCGCAGCCGTTTTTTGCTGCTGCCGCCGTGGTGCTCCTGCGCCACTGGAGCGGCAGTAACGACAGCGAACGACTTGCCGACATACGCCACCGCCTCGCACTCGCCGCGGCCGACCGCCGCACACTCCTTACGGCTCAGCACGGCGACGCCTGGACCAAGTTCTATCCCGAGGCTGCCGACGAGATGCCGCCACAGACCGTTGATGTAATCGACACATTCCTGCGCACATACGGCTCGTGCACCCCCGAAGAGGAGGCTCAACTCGAACGACTCATATTCAACCCCACCCCCGACTACGCCGAACTCCTTGCCCGTCAGGAACAAGAAGAACTCCCCGGCGAGGACGACGGAGCCCCCGGTTCGCAGGACGCACTAATCAACGCTTTCATTCGCAGCCAGCACCCAAAATCATCGACATTCGAAAGCGAAGAACCGGCGCAGCCCGAGGAAGAAGATAACACCCCTGTCGCCCGCCCCGAACACACCGACGACAGCCTGTTGAGTGAGAGTTTGGCTAAAATTTTCATAAAACAAGGCAGATATGAGCGTGCTTACGAAATTATATCGGGGTTAAATTTGAAATTTCCAAAAAAAAGTGCTTACTTTGCAGACCAATTGCGTTTCCTGCAAAAATTGATAATAAACCAGCGCCGTTTCGCAGAGTTAAATCATGCGGACGACGCCGACAAAAACTAAAATAACTATGCACGTTGTCATAATTGTATTGACCGTAATCGTTGCCGTTCTGCTGATCGGCATTGTACTCATCCAGAAATCTAAAGGCGGTGGCCTGTCGTCGCAGTTTGGCGGCGCCGGTTCTGTTATGGGCGTTCGCCAGACCAACAGCTTCCTCGAGAAAGCAACTTGGACCCTCGTTGGATGCCTTGTTGTTCTCTCTATTGCTTCGGCATTCACAATGCCCAAAGCTAACGACGGTTCGGAACTTCGCACCCGTCCTGCCGCTGCTCCCGCTCCCGCTGCAGCTCCCGCCGGTCAGTTCGACACTCCTGCTGCCGCTCCTGCTGTTGAAGTTGAAGAGACTGCAGTTGAGGTAGAGACCCCCGCCGAACAGCAATAATACTTCACTATCAAATATAGTCATCTCCCGCCACCGGTAGGAGATGATTTGTCGTATTCGTCGGATTGCAAAAAACTGGAATCCATAAAAACCAAAAGTTTTGAAAAGGAAAGATTTTGAGATAATGGCTCCGGTGGGGAGCTACGAGTCGCTGGCGGCGGCTATCGAAGCCGGGGCGGATGCCGTATACTTCGGAGTCGAAGGCCTCAACATGAGGTCGCGCTCGAGCGCCAACTTCACACTCGACGACCTGGCCGAGATTGTACGTCGATGCCACGATGCCGAGGTAAAAACATACCTCACTGTCAACACTGTAATATACGACGCCGACCTCGAATACCTCGACAGCATCGTTGCTGCAGCCCAAAAAGCAGGCATATCTGCAATCATTGCCTCTGACCTGGCTGTATTCAACGCCTGCCGCAGGCACGATGTGGAAGTTCACATTTCCACACAGTGCAACATCACAAATATCGAGGCCGTGCGCTTTTATGCCGGAATTGCCGACGTAATGGTCCTCGCTCGCGAGCTGAACCTCGACCAGGTAAAGGCTATCTACGACAAAATCGAAGCCGAAGACATCCGCGGCCCGCACGGCGACCGTGTACGCCTCGAGATGTTCTGCCACGGTGCTTTGTGCATGGCCGTATCGGGCAAATGCTACCTGAGCCTACACCAGATGAACTCGAGCGCCAACCGTGGGGCATGCACTCAGATATGCCGCAGGGGATACGAGGTCACCGACCTCGAGACCGGCGACAAACTCGATGTTGAAAACCAGTACATCATGTCGCCCAAAGACCTCAAGACCATACACTTCCTCGACCGTCTTGTCGATGCCGGTGTGCGCGTGCTCAAAATCGAAGGCCGCGCCCGTGGTCCTGAGTACGTATACACAGCCGTCCGCTGCTACTCCGAAGCAATCGAGGCAATCTGCAACGGCACCTTCGGCGCAGAGGCTGTGGCTCGCTGGGACGACGAACTCGCCAAGATTTTCAACCGTGGTTTTTGGAACGGCTACTATCTCGGCCAGCGATTGGGCGAATGGTCGGGCAAATACGGCTCGTCGGCAACACGCACCAAACAGTACGTGGCCAAAGGTGTCAAATGGTTCTCGAAACTCGGCGTAGGCGAATTCCTAATGGAAGGTGCCGACCTGTGCGTAGGCGACGAAGTCGTAATCACAGGCCCCACCACCGGCGCACTTATCATTACCGTAGAAGACATACGCGTAGACGGCCGGAGTGTGGACCGCGCGGTCAAAGGCGACAGTTTTTCTATCGCCGTACCCGCCAAGATCCGCCCTGCCGACCGTCTCTACAAATGGGTTAAAAACGAATAATCATTCGCGGCCGAAAACGCCGTGGAATGCATCATACAGCGCACCCGCCTTGTCAAGCACTGCAAAGCTGACAAGGCGGAATTTGTTTTTAAACTCCGGCTCGTCGAAGACTTCGCGGAAAAGTGATGCCATTTGCCGCGGCGGATTTCTGAAAGCACCACAGCCGAAAGCACCGAGCACCAGCGAATCATGTCCGGCCCGCAGGGCAAGGCGAAGCATGGTACGAATCTTGTTGAGAGTACCTTTCACACACTGCTCGGTCATATGATCGCGGTCGGCCATATCGGGCCGGTTGATAGCCGCTACTGTCACAAGACCTACCTTGAAAGGCTCGGCCAATAGCTCAAAGCCCTTCTCCTCATTTGCCCTGAAAACCGTAATACCCGGGGTATACACACCGCCATAATTGCGATCGAGAGGATAGCGCTCGGGGCGTGCACCTACTATATCCTCCTGCTGTGTCTGGGCAAGGAGTGAACGCAGAGTACCATTGTCAATAAACTGATACAACGACTTATACGCATTAGTGCGCCGGAATATGCTCTCTTCCTGCGCTCCCGAGCCGGTCACGACTCCGCCGCCGGGCATGCTGCGGCTGGCAAAATTATGGACACAAGGCAGATATCCCTCGCGCACATGCTTGGCTGCCACATCAAGGCAGTCTTCATTTACCACATTGAAGCAAGTAGGCATAGAGCGGGCAGGCACAGCCTCGGCCGAAATCGGCTTGCTTACAAATACCGTTTCAGCCCTCATAGCCGCATCATCAGGAAGGCGCACAGGGCAGGTATTGGGATGTTCCCCGCCGACATAGCGTCCACGCGCTACAATTGCAAGCGTATTGCGGTACACTTCCTCGCGTATGGTCCTTGCAAAATCGTATGCCTCGCTTTGACCTAATTTCATGCCGTAATAGCAGTGGGCCAGGCGGTTGCGGCATGACTGCGCATCCCATGTAGGCATAGGCGAATTTACAGCGCTAAGAATCTCAACAAACACCTTAGGCAGCAGCACATTGGGCATATTCAAGGCCTTGCGAAAGAATGGCGCAATATCCGAGGGGCGCCACCCGGCTATGCCACACCCTATCGGTGTGACTAAGAAAGTAAAATCGCTGTTGGCCGCGGCAAATTCCAAGAACTTATCGACATAAGGCTTTATGTCTGCCGCATCGGCAAACATTGTCGGAATGGCGTAGCTCTGCCCTCTCAGGCCCTCGCCCACACCCCATACGGCACCGAAATGCCTATGCGCGAAATGCGCCGCGCCACCGCCATGGTGACCGGCCAAATTGCTGCCGAACACGAAAATCTCGCCCGGATTCAGCACAGTTATATTATCGGGTGTATATTGTAGTTTATCCATTTATAGTTCAGTAAGTATATAATTATGATTTACCAATATACGCAGAGAATCTGTTTTTTCTTAAAACATCAATATTTTTTAACATCCCGTGCAGTATAATAGTGAATGTTAATCGTTAATTTTGTCGGATAAACACAACCGCTATGTCAGAAGCTATCCCACGCAGCGATGCTGCCGTAATAATACCTATGTACAACGAGTGCGAGAATGCCGCGGCAATCATCGATGCCGTGCTCGCTCTCCCGGTCCGATTCGACGTACTTGTCATCGACGACAATTCGCCCGATGGTACCGCAGCGATAGTCAAGGAAAAAATCGCACAATACCCCGGCCGCGTAGAGATTATCGAGCGCAAAGGCAAATTGGGTCTGGGCACTGCATACATCGAAGGCTTCAAGCATTGCATTGCAAAGAATTACGAGTTTATCTGCGAAATGGATGCCGATTTCTCGCACAATCCCCAAGATTTGGTCCGCCTGCGCCAGACTGCTATCGACGACAATGCCGACGTGGTAATCGGCTCACGCTATGTGACAGGCGTAAATGTGGTCAACTGGCCAATGGGGCGCGTGCTGATGTCGTTCTATGCGTCTAAATATGTGAGACTTATCACACGCATGCCGGTACACGACACCACTGCCGGATTCGTATGCTACCGCCGCAAGGTGCTCGAAACAATGCAGCTCGACAAAGTTAAATTCAAGGGCTACGCATTCCAGATTGAGATGAAATTTACCGCCTACAAGTACGGTTTCAAGGTGGTGGAAGTGCCTATTATCTTTGTCAACCGCGTACTCGGCACCAGCAAAATGAACAGCGGTATTTTCGGCGAGGCTGTCTTTGGCGTCATAAGGCTCAAATGGAACAGCTTCTTCAAAAAATACAAGCGAAATTAACCCAAGCTTCGCCATGCTAATAAAAAACGCCATACTACTCGACCGCAAAGGCCGTCGCAACGGCTGGATTCAGACCGACGGCAGCACTATCATCGCCACCGGCGAGGGAGAACCTGATGAAAACATTGTTGCATCCGACAACGAAATCATCGATGCCTGCGGCGCATATGTCTGCCCGGGACTTATCGACTCGCATGTACATTTCCGCGAGCCTGGACTCGAATATAAGGCCACGATAGCAGGCGAAAGCCGTGCCGCACTCGCAGGCGGCATTACTACGGTTTACGATATGCCCAACACCAAACCGGCAACAACGACAGCCGAGGCATTGTGGGCAAAAAACCGACTCGGGCAGGAAACCGCATCGACACACTACCGCGCCTTTTTCGGAGCCACACCGGGTTGCATGGCAGAACTGAACAAGCTCCGCCCCGGCGACACTCCGGGCATCAAGATATTTTTGGGCACCTCTACCGGCGCAATGTCAGCCCCGGCCGGACGCGAGCTCGAAGATATACTACGCTGGTGCGCCGACCATGGATTACCGGCTGTAGTTCATGCCGAAGACAACGATATAATCGCCGCCAACACCGCCGCCGCAATCAACCGCTACGGCAGCCGCGAGGCCGTGCCGGTGAGCGAACACCACCGCATACGCAGTGCCGAGGCTTGCCTGCGCTCCGCCGCAGCAGCTGTCGAACTGGCACACCGCACCGGCGCACACCTGCATATCGCCCATATCAGCACCGCCGCCGAGGCTCGCGAACTCCTCGACCGAGGCGCTACGGCAGGTAAGCTTGTCACCGCCGAGACCACACCGATGTACCTCGACCCATGGCTTGCCGACGAGAATCACCGCAGCGGCCTGCACAAGATAAATCCGGCTATAAAAACGATTGCCGACGCCGAGGAGCTGCGTGCCGCCTTGGCCGATGGCCGTATCGACACTATCGCAACCGACCATGCGCCCCACCTGCTGAGCGAAAAAGAAGGCGGCGCCCTCACGGCAGCCTCAGGCGCACCGTCGATACAATTCGCCGTACCACTCATGCTCACCTATCTACCCATAGACCTGGTAGTTGCCAAGATGAGCGCGGGTGTCGCCGATGTTTTCGGCCTCGGTGATTACGGCACACTTACCCCCGGCCAAGCCGCAGACCTAAGCATCATTACCCCCACCGACGATTACATTATCAGCGAGCAGGACATCATCAGCAGCTGCGGCTGGTCGCCATTTACCGGTCGCAAGCTGTCATTCCGCACCGACGCAATGGTGAGCCGATAAGCATTGAAAACGAACCTAAGGCGCCTTATAATCGTTACACTATCATATCCGGGCAATCCGAGACTTCCTATTTTTTTTAGTCAAAGATTGGGATATACGAAAAAAAACACTAATTTTGCATTAACAAACAAACATAGAAATTTTCCAACCCAAAACAAACAATTATGGCATACGTAATTACTGACAAATGCGTAGCATGCGGCACCTGTCTGCCCGAATGCCCCGTAGGCGCTATCTCTGAAGGCGAAATCTACCACATCGATCCGGATACCTGCATCGACTGCGGCACTTGCGCAAGTGTTTGCCCCAGCGAGGCTATCATCCCCGGCGAATAAGCCGTATCGCAAACCTCATAATCAACACCGTCGGCAACCCCGGCGGTGTTGATTGTTTTTATGGCGGAGAGAATACAAAAACTCAGACGCCAAAAACACAGCCCTGCATCCGGCATTATACCGGGTACAGGGCTGTGATATTTTTTATGCGTAAGAGAGAGGATTATTCCTCGTCGTCTTCCTCGCGCATGTTGTGGAATACGTTCTGAACGTCTTCGTCGTCTTCGAGCTTTTCGAGAAGCTTGTTGATGCCTTCGCGCTGCTCCGGAGTAACGTCCTTAACATCGTTGGGGATGCGTACGAACTCCGACGAGATGATTTCATAGCCGTTTTCCTCGAGGTGCTTCTGGATGTTTGAGTATTCCTCGAAAGCGCCGTAGAGAACGATCTGCTCGTTGCCTTCTTCGTCTTCGTCGTGACCGAGTTCGTCTACACCGTAGTCGATGAGTTCGAGTTCGAGATCATCGAGACTAACACCGTCAACAGGCTTGATTTTGAAAGAGCACTTGTGTTCGAAAAGGAATGTGAGCGAGCCCTGGGTACCAAGGTTGCCGCCGTGTTTGTTGAAGTACGAACGAACATTGGCAACAGTACGGGTATTGTTGTCGGTAGCAGCTTCTACGAAGATAGCGATACCGTAGGGGCCGTATCCTTCGTAAGTAATTTCCTTGTAATCGCCGGAGTCTTTGTCGGTAGCTTTCTTGATAGCGCGTTCTACAGTATCCTTAGGCATGTTTGCAGCCTTGGCATTCTGCATAAGAGCGCGGAGACGGGGGTTTGTGTCGGGATCGGGTCCACCGGCTTTGGCTGCGATTGTGATTTCTTTGCCTATGCGGGTGAATGTACGCGACATATTGCCCCAGCGTTTGAGCTTACGTGCTTTGCGGTATTCAAATGCTCTTCCCATTGGTATGGTGTATTATTAGTTTATATATATCTGATTATGATTTATTTATCGTAGTTCAGCGCCAAGTTTGTGGGTAAGGTCGTTGATTATCTTGCCCATTACACGCTCGATATACTTATCCTGCAAGGTCTTTTCATCGTCCTGCAGGGTGATTGTGATTGCATACGATTTCTTGCCTGCAGGCAGTTTGTCGCCTTCGTATACATCGAATAGCTCTACCGAGCGCAGGATACGCTTGTCGGCAGCACGCACCACGGCTTCGATATCGGCCATTGTCACAGCCTTGTCGATAAGCAGCGAGAGGTCGCGGATTACGGGCTGAGTCTTGGGCAGAGGGGCGTAGAGGGCATTGCGGCCTGCGGCGATATGGGCGATTGCGGCCCAATCGAGTTCGGCATAATATACGCTGTTCTTGCAGTCGGTACGGCGCAAAGGCTCGGCAGCTACAACACCTACATGGCCGAGAAGCTTGCCATTGACTGTTGTCACGGCAAGAGCCTGGCTGAACATAGAATCGGCAGGACAATTCTCTACAGCATATACAGCATCGGCAATACCGCAGCGCACGAGTATAGCGTTGACAGTGGCACGAAGATCGTAGAACGAAGCCTCTTCTTCCTTGCGCAGCCAGTTGCCTGTACGGGTCTTGCCGGCCATCCAAAGGCCGAGTCGGCTCTTTTCGGTATATGGCGCAAGAGGCGACTCCTGTGTGTGAGCCTTGGCCGGGTCGAGGAAGTAAACATTACCAAACTCGTATACGGTAGCATCAGGGCTACGACGGTTTGTATTGTGAGCGATAGTCTCAAGACCGCCATAAAGCAGAGTCTGGCGCATCACGCAGAGGTCGTTGCTGAGCGGGTTGAGCAGGCGTACGCAATTCTTGACAGCAAGCTCGCTCGGTTCGGCATAATAAGCCTCGGCTGTAAGCGAGTTGTTGAGAATCTCGCTCCAACCTGCACCGCTGAGCATGTCGCTGACAGTACGACGCAAGTCGTCGGCTGCATCGACAGTGGTTTTATACGACAGAGTGGCGTGCAGACGCGAGTCCATCGGTATCTTATTGTAGTCGTAGATACGGAGGAAATCCTCGATTACGTCGCATGGGCGGCGCACGTCTACGCGGTATGTCGGCACACCGAGAAGCAAATTCTCCCCGTCGCAACGATGCTCAATTTCGAGGGCATCGAGTATGGTATCGATAGTTTCGTGGCTGAATTCGGCACCGATAAGGCGGCTGAAATCGCCATACTGCATCTCTACAGGGTAGGGAGCGACAGGATTGGGATAGAAATCGGTAACAGGGCCAACGATCTTACCTCCGGCGAGGCTGCAGATCAGACCGGCGGCATAGCGCATAGCATATTCGCAGCCGTTGGGATCGACACCGCGCTCGAAGCGGAACGATGAATCGGTAGATATACCGTGGCGGCGAGCTGTACGGCGCACGCTGGTAGAGTTGAAACATGCGCTCTCGAGGAATACCCTTGTAGTGGTATCGGTCACACCGGCATCAAGACCACCGAAAACACCGGCCATAGTCTTGGGCTCGGCGGCATCGCATATCATCAGGTCGGCGGCATCGAGAGTGCGCTCTACGCCGTCGAGGGTTGTAAACTTACTGCCCTGCTCGGCACGACGAACTACGATGCGGTTACCGGACAGACGGTTGGCATCGAAAGCGTGGAGGGGTTGACCGATAGCATGAAGCACATAGTTGGTGATATCAACCACATTGTTGATCGGGTGCAGGCCAATCACCTTGAGGCGGTCGGCAAGCCACTCGGGACTCGGGCCGATTTTCACACCCTCGATAGTCACGCCGCAGTAGCGTGTCACACCGTCGGCATCTTCAACACTCACAGTAACACCACCTTCGGCATCTGAAAGCACGAGTTCCTCTGCCAAGGGTAAATTAGCCTTAACGGCAGCAATGCCACGGCCGGTGAGAGCTGCGGCGATATCGCGGGCTACGCCATAGTGGCTGGCGGCATCGATGCGGTTGGGAGTGAGGTCGACTTCGAGAATGAAATCGTCTTCGATATTATAATACTCTGCGGCAGGACGGCCTACCATGGCCTCGGCAGCGGCAGGGAGCACGATGATACCGTTGTGCGAATTGCCAACACCGATTTCGTCTTCAGCACATATCATGCCGAACGACTCAACGCCGCGGATTTTAGATTTCTTGATTTTAAACTCGCTGCCGTCGGGGGCATAGAGTGTTGTTCCGACTGTAGCTACGACTACGGTCTGTCCGGCATCGACATTGGGTGCGCCGCAAACGATCTGAGTGGGCGTACCGGTGCCGTCGAGGTCGACTGTCGTAATGTGCAAATGGTCGCTGTCGGGATGTGGGATACATGTTAGAACCTTACCCACAACTATACCGGCAAGTCCGCCGCGGATGCTCTCCACGCGCTCTATAGTTCCGGTTTCAAGGCCGATCGAAGTCAACAGATCGCCCAATGCTTCGGGGCTCATGTCGAAGTCGACATAATCTTTAAGCCATTTATATGATATGTTCATCGTGATGTGATGTTGATCGATTTCGATTTAATGTGCAAAGTTAATGATTTTTGGCGAAAAAGCATAAATCTGCAAGCCACAAACTTACAATTCTTGTGCACGAATCAGATACGGCGGCGGCATATATAGCAATCACCGGGTGCGAGGTGATAAATTTTTTTAAAATTTCGCATATTTTGCCGGCCGAGGCGAAATAATCATTACCTTTGCCGACAAGTACATAGCACCATTTTTACCTCCGCATCACATGAGGGCCTTATTGTATATAATTATCGTATTTATTGCTTCCGGTTGTGCTTTTACAAGCCAACGCTCCGGCGACCTCGACGAGGCCCGCCGACTTTTGACGAGCAATCCGGCCGAGGCTTTGTCGAAACTCAACGGCATGGATGTATCGGAATTTAAGGATTCCGCCACAGTGGCACGCTGGGCTCTTTTATACAGCGAGGCAATGGTCGAAAACAGGCTGACAGCACCTACAGACACCATAATAAATATCGCCATAGACTATTACGGCAGGCGCAACCAAGCGACAGAGTTTCAAAAAGCCCTACAGCTCAAAACCTTAATACACTCCACGCCCGGCAGCGATGCCCTTGCCACAGCTCGTTACCTACAAAAGGAAAAGGAATTTCTGCTCTACAAAGAGCGCTCTATGCGCAATCTTTACATATCTGCAGCCATTATCATGCTCCTCATCGCAGTCGGCACTATAGTATGGATGCGGCAGCGCTTAAAGATAGAGACGGCCCGCAACGATGCCCTTATGGCCGAGGCTTCGGGGCTGAAATGCAGAATCGACGAGAGCCACGGCGACGTGGCACGACTCGAATCGAAACTGCAGGGTTTGCTTTCAAACCGCTTTGCCCTTATCGATTCGCTGTGCCAGACATACTACGAGTCGCAAGGCACCAAGGCAGAGCGCAAAGCTATCGTCGACAAGGTGAAGTGCGAGATAGAATCGGTGCGCTCCGACGCATTCCCCAAAATGGAGCAGGCCGTCAACGACTGCCGCGACAACCTGCTCGCAAAGGTCCGCGACATTTATCCCGACATCAAAAGCGACGATTACCAACTGCTGGTTTATATTTCAGCAGGCCTGTCTACGCGCACCATAAGCCTGCTTATCGGCGAGTCGGTCGATGTGATATACAAGCGCAAGTCAAGGCTCAAATCGCGAATGAAAGAGTCGGTAGCGCCCTCTTGCCCGGACATTATGGAGGTGTTCTGACCCACGGTCAGACTTTTCCGAAAGCACACCGCATACATCACTGAATTTCAAACAGTTCCAACTCGCCGTGTCAGACTGAATTTTTGGTACGGCGCGGCATTTGTGAGTAATTTTGCATCAAAAATTTCACTCACATGTATGCCAGAATATTCATCACATCGCTGACCATTGCGCTCGCCGCCGGCATTGGTCAGGCTCAGAACAACGAGACTACCGACAGCCTCGCTCGCGAGCTGAACGAGGTAGTAGTAACCGCCAAGCAACCCGCGACAAAACTAAACGGCACGACCTTGGTTTCGACAATCGCCGGGTCGAATCTCGCAGACCTCGGCAATGCCCTCGACGTACTCGCCCAGCTACCAATGATCAAGGTGCAGGACAACACCGTCAGCGTAATCGGCAAGAGCAATATCGAAATCTACATCGACGGGCGCCCGATGCGCGACAACATGGAGTTGCAGCAGATTCTTTCGTCGAACCTCAAGAAAGTTGAACTGCTTATGGCGCCCGGAGCTGCATACGCCTCCACCACAGGCGCGGTGCTGAAAATCACTACCAAGCGAAATTTCGTGCAAGGGCTGTCGCTTACCGACCAGTTTATACTTGAACGCCGCCGCAAATGGTCGGTAATGGATTATCTCGCTTTGAGTTACAGGTCAGGCAGTTGGGAGTTCTTTGCCAACGGCACGATAAATCACAACAATTCGCTCATCAAAGGCACTACCACAAACTCGCTCGTATACCAGGGCAAAGAAACCGTGGTCGGCAGCAGCCAGCACAACTCATACCCCACTACAGTCGGCGTTGCCAAGGCCGGATTCAACTATTCGAAAGGCGCACAATCGTTTGGAGCATACTACCGCTACAACCCCGAGCGCGGAGACTTCAAAAACACCGGCAGCGAATGGCTTAACGCCAACCCGGCAATCAGCAGTAATATCGACAAGCATACAAGAGCCCACAGCCACCTCGCTTCTCTCTATTATGAAAATACTTTTGCCGAAAAATATCTTCTTCACTTCGACGGCGATTTCCGCCGGTCAAATGAGAAGAATTCCGTAGCGACAAGCTATCCCGCATCGTCTAATCCGGCAGTGAACTCTACAGATGAAAGGGCATCGACTCTCTGGGCAGGGAAGCTATATCTGGATTTCCCTCTCGCAAAAGGAAATATCACCGTCGGAACGCAAGACAGTTATACCCATACCTCACTCGATTACCGTATGCTGAACAATGCTGTCAGTGAATATATCCCCTCATCACTGACCGATGCAAGGCAGACATCCGCCGCCTTGTTTGCATCATGGTCGCGTATGTTCGGCAATTTCTCCCTTTCGGTAGGGGCAAGATACGAGTATGTCGATTATGACTTTAAGGTCAACGGTATACGCGACAAAGACGTAAGCCGCCGCAACCACCTGCTCACGCCCGACATTTCGCTTGCATATGCCTTCAACGATGATTCGCAACTGAGCCTCAGCTACAAAATGGCCACCGTCAAGCCGCCGTATTCGCAACTTACAGGCTCGCTAAACTATGTCGGGATGCACCAAATCGAAGGCGGCAACCCGGGCCTTCGCGATGAAAAGATGCACAACATCCAGCTTTTCGGCATGTGGAAGGGCTTCATACTTCAGGCCGATTTCGCCCGCAGCCTCGACACATACGCCTATGTCAAAGAGCTTTACCCTGCCGATAATTTGCAGCTCATCATGCACCCTGTCAACATCGACGTGTCGGCCTTGAGCCTCTATCTTGTTTGGTCTCAGCCTGTTCGCCGCTGGACACCCAACGCCACCATTGGCGTATACCGCCAGTGGCTCGACATTGCCGGTACTCGCTACGACAAACCAATTTTTTCCTATTATTTCGACAACACCTTTGCCCTACCCCACGGCTGGACGATAACGGCAAATATCAGCGGTCGTACACAGGGCGACATGCACACCAACCGCTTCGGCGCCACATGGTTTACCATGGACGCATCGATAGGCAAGTCGTTTATCAACAAGTCTTTGGCCGTAAAGCTCACCGCAACCGACATTTTCAACACTGCCAACAACGACTGGAGCATGAACACCTACGGCATATATGTAGACAAGCGCCAAAGCTACGACCACCGCGGCATCTCGCTCAATATCACCTACAATTTCCAGCCACGAAAGAGCCGCTACAAAGGCTCGTCGGCATCCGAAGCCGAGATGAACAGGCTATAATAATCCGCATCCATTCGCAAGGCAGTGGTACAATGCTGTTTACTTAAGGAGAAAGAGTGTCAGTGATAGGAGCTTGGCTCTCCGAGACAAGCCTCGATTAGGCGTTGGTATTCAAAACATTAGCGATACTGACCGAGGCTTGTCTCGTTTACTCTGGGATATGCAAGAGAATTATGCAGATTTTCATGTTTAAAAATGTTAATTGCATGCTTCCAGCCTGGGGTCGATTGTAACGAAGTTCGGGTCGAACATTTCTCCTTT
>Ga0209064_1000939_pt1 | contig 56218 bp, 52 predicted proteins | sample Inofromicrocosms_FD_187498 | JGI IMG/M metagenome (GOLD analysis project Ga0209064, IMG submission 187498) | Mouse cecum microbial communities from Vienna, Austria - Inoculum for glucosamine and mucus D2O microcosms (SPAdes) (version 2) | ecosystem: Host-associated > Mammals > Digestive system >...
TGCATAAAGCCGTGATGGGCTCGCCTGACATAAGTCGACTTACTACATTAAGTCGTTCTTCAAAGTTATGGTGTCTATACATAATGCACCCCAAAAGTTTTGTGTCTAACTTTTGGGGTGCGGTTCAGTACGGCGGATACCGGGCTTGATGTAATTCAAATCAATTACATCAATAAGCAGTTCATCGCCATACTTATGTTTGCGAAAGTTATATGTGTGGATGTTATCACTCATTTCAAGTGCAAATTTAGTGAAAATTTCGTATCAGACAGCAGTCGTTATTCTCTATGACAATGCCACTCAATCAAAAATACAGTAACAAAAAGCCAGTGGTAATCGTTATTACAATAAAAACAGAGCTATGAACGTACAAGAATTTCGTGATTATTGTATGTCGCTTAAAGGAACGACAGAAAAAATGCCTTGGACAAAACAGCCTCAATATGAAAACCTTTTGGTTTTCAGCGTTGGCGAAAAATGGTACTGTTTTGTCGATATTGAAAAATTTGAATTCTGTGATTTGAAATGCGATCCGGAAAAATCGAAGGGCCTTCAAACGCAGTACGAAGGCATAACCCCCGGTTGGCACATGAATAAGAAACATTGGATTTCGGTTCACTTCAATAGCGATGTGCCTGATGATGTAATAAAACAGCTTATTGCCTCATCATACAATCTTGTACTTCACGAGCTTCCCCACAGACAACAGGAAGAGTTGGAAGAATAACAATGACGCCCCATAACCGCGTTCAGGTTATGAGGCGTCACGAATTTGAATCCGGCACTCAGCTGTTCTTTAAGGTTTTAACAAAGAAATCATTGACAAGGAGCGCCGCCTCCTTTGTTGCTTTTTTAAATGAATGGTTCTCACCGGGCATGAGCTTTAATTCGGCATTCTTATATACAGATTTGTATCTCTCGGAGTAGGTATAGGGCACTACGTTGTCATGTGTACCGTGTAGAATAAATACCGGTCCGGTATAATTCTGAGCAGTTTCATATATAGGCAGAGTCTGAGCAGACAATACATATTCCCTGCCGATACTCAAATCACGACCGGGCAGATGGATCAGTTCCGGGACATTCCATGGGTCATACTGTGCTCCCTGATTATTACCTCGCAAAGCGTCATCACGAAGTACAGCTGCCGCCGCTGTCAGGGCAAGTGATTTTATGGCAGGGAATCCCAATTCTCCGGCCACCATTGATGCGACTACACCTCCCTGTGAATGTCCCGCGAGTGAAATGTCGGCCGTGAACGGTTGGTTCATAGTCCATTCAATAACCTTCTTCAAATCCTCCATTTCATTCAATACTGTCATATTATGGAATTCACCCTCGCTTTTCCCATGCCCGTTGAAGTCAAAGCGCACAACGCCTATGCCTGAACTTACCAGATCATCTGCAAGTTCTCTCAACAGCGGGGAATCCATGTTGCTTGTAAACCCATGACTCAGGATGACCATGTGGCATTTACCGTCGCCGGAAAGTTCCGGCAGTCGCAGCTCTGCGGCTAACTTTCCGACAGAACCTTCAATTTCGAGGGCCCTTGTGCTTTGGGATGCGGCACCCAATGCTGAGAGGACACTCATAATCAAAATCAATAAAATTCTCATTATTATATGTTTTAGTTATTAATATTTCAAACAGTAAAAGGGTTCATTTGTTCTCCCGCATAACTACGGAATCATCCGGATCATCTTTGTCGGGATTGTTCATCCATTTTCGGACAGCCACCATCTTGGGAATCAGGCGTGTCACCGACAAACGATAAGAACTCATCATTATCAGCAATATCATTCCAATGCCAATTATGACAAGATATCCGAAGCATTCTTTAAGTGAAATCATTACGCTTTGACGTGTTACTTCCCCTATGGTATCACTCCACGACGGCATGTCAAACGGCAACACAGTTCCATCAATATTTTCTGATGCGTCCATCGTATTTTTTACCAATGACCGGTTGAAAAGACGCTGGACGAGAGCTGTCGCCGCAGCATTGCCTATTCCACAACGTGAGTATCCTATAGCACTCAATCCGAAGAAAAAGTATGAGAACGGTACACTTTGCGACAGATAGACATTGGATATGGAACCTATCATCACTTCCGATATTCCGACCGCTACCAATGGAATATAGAATGCCTCTTTGTTGGTTTGCCCATCCACAAGGAAATACATCGAGGCGATGTAGAAAGTCAGAAGCCCGAATGAAAGGACAAGATATTGCTTGGTGTTCCAGCCCCATTTCACTTTGGTGTAGAACGACAGCATCGCTCCAATCACCACCCCGTAAAGTATAGGATAGTTAAGGGAGATGACATTCAGGGAATCATAATTGAGTATCGACGTGATGTATATGGATTGTAAAAGTCTGGGTGCAGATTGCAATATGGCTGCAATGAACAGCCAGAGCATGATTTTCCATACCGACCCGTACGAAAAGATTTTCAGATTAAGGTAAGGGGTTTTATGAAAATGCGACCTGCACCAAGCCAATACAAACAGAGCGGCGCATACAAACGACATTATCCATATCCGGCTTCCGCGCCACCATTCATAATGTTCACCATAGCAGAAAATCCACATCCCGGATATGATAAAGCCGCACCACAATATGAAACCAAGCACATCTATACCTTTCAACGAAAGATAAGGGCCGGGGCGATGGTCCGGTTTCATAAGAAAATACACCAGAGCCACATGAATCATCAGCAGCATTATCACAAACAGGTTCATCAGCCGCCAATTACCGTAATATGTAAGATAGGCGGTTGTCAATCCTGACAGGTATGTGCCACCCACAACCATAAAATAAATCACCGGGAAAAACACGGCATAGTTGCGTGACGGGGTCACACACAGTCTGAAATTGCTTGTGCAGCCGAACATTCCCAACATTTTGAAAAAGCCGGCTATGAAACTTGCTCCCCACACAACCCATGGAACAGTTATATTCATGGTTATTGCCGTGCAGAACATCAGACCTATACCGGAAACAAAAAAGAGCTGACGGCTATACATCGCAAATTTCAACCGGTACATTACCGGAAAACATACTGTAATTCCCGCAAGCATACAATATCCCGCCATCTGTACATCTTCGTTGAGAAATGATATTTCACTGACCATCTGGTTCATGGATGACAGATTGATACTGCCCGCATACTGATATAAGAATCCGAATATCAATATCAGCCACACGCGGACACGACGGGGCACTCCGTCGCGGTACATCAGAAGCTGTCGCGTGCGGATTATTGAATTGCCGGTTTTGTAAAGTGCGCCCATTGTCAGTCTGCCATTTCACACTCCACGTTCAATCCGGCTCTGAGGCGACTGATGTCTTCAGGAGTATTTTCGTCGGAGAAACGTATCTTCACAGGAAGCCGTTGTTCCACCTTTACAAAATTGCCTGTGGCGTTGTCCTGCGGAACTATTGAATATTGCGCCCCGGTCGCATTGGATATTGCCTCGATATAACCGATGTATGTTTTCCCCGGTATGGCATCAACCGAGATTTTTACCTTGTCACCGATTTTCATTTTCGAGGTCTGGCTCTCCTTATAGTTTGCAATCACCCAAACATCGTTCTCATTGACTATAGACAACAATGTCTGGCCCGGCTGCACAAATTGTCCTACCTCGATATTGCGGCGGGAGGTGTAACCGTCAACAGGGGCTGTAATGACGGTATATGACAGATTTAACCGTGCAAGTTCAAGGCTGGCCTCGGCCAGTTCTATTCCGGCATCGTGTTGTCCGAGCTTCTGTGTTTTCTCATCCTTTGCAAACATTGTCGATTTCTTTTTCCGGCACAACATATCATACTTTGCACGCAGGGCCTGATAGCGCGTTGAAGCATCATCATACTGTTTGGGTGTGACAGCCTTATCGGCAAGCAGCGATTTGTATCGTTCAAGGTCTCTTGCCGCATTTTCCATCTCAACCCTTGTACCTTCGATTGAAGCCTCGCTCTCGCCAATCTCACTGTCGGTTGTGGAGATCGAGGCATATACGGTTGACTTTCCTGATATGGCATTCTGAACCTGTGCTTTTGCCTGAACAAATGCCAGAGCATATTCAGCATCTTCAATCAGTACGAGTGTGTCACCCTTATGCACAAAGGTGTACTCATCAAAACGTATATCCTTTATATATCCCGGGACTCTGACATTCACCGGAACAATCTGCCTGCGTATCTGCGCATTGTCAGTGAATGTCGATATATTGAATTTGATGAACTCCGATGCAATCCACCATAATCCAATGGCGAGCACCAGCAATACAAATATATTCTGTATCAGTCTCCTTGTCTTTCGGTTTGACATATCGTTAAATTGTACCTGATAGATATTTAAGTTGGAAATAGTAGTAAAGGACATCAACTTCCGCATTTACAAGCCTCATCTCGGCGTCGAGTTTCGATGCAGAGGCATCAAGCATATCGGTCAGCAAGGAGAGGTCATTGTTGAAACGTCGTTCTACAATTCTGTAATGCTCTGATGCAAGTTCCACATTCTTTCTTTGTGTGGTGACATGTTCAACAGCTTCGATATAGTTTCTATACGCTCTGTCGAGATTGCGGTCAATATTTTCCTCACAGTTCACGCGAGCATCTGACAATCTTGCCGATTCAAGCTGTGCAGTTTTCAATTTGTGGCTTGACTTATAGAATCCGGAGGGTGTGAAAGATACTTTAACGCCAACAAACCATCTGCTTAAATTTTTGTCAAGTACAGGAGTATGTGTTGTAATGGGAGCAATAATGGAGGTCCCGGCGCATAATCCGATTTTCGGTAGCCGCTCACTGCCGATCAACTTTTCGTTTGCCTTCAGTTTTGCCGATTGCAGGTCGAAATACCTCAGAGTTGGTGACTTTTGTCTGCTCATCGCCATCCACTCGGATAATGGAACAGCATCGAAGTTTATCCTGTTGAATTCGATAGCCGGGACTATGGTGTCTGATTCATTCAGATGCAGATAACTGATGATGCTGTAATTCAGATTGCTTATGGTGTTGACGACAGTCAGCCTGTCATAATTCAGATTGGAAAGGTTCAGCTCATAGCGTGTCACATCGTTTGCAAGGACAAGTCCTTGAGAGGCACGGGCTTTCATTTCAAAGATGAGTTGTTCGGTTATCCGTATATTCTCGTCGTAAACATTAAGCAAGTTCAGATTTTTGGCGAGTTCAAGATATGATTGCAACACCGTCATTTTCATGCGGTCTTTCACAGATGCGAGATTATTGTCGGCTATTCGATATTGCGCATCTGCCATTCTTATCTTTGATGAGAGTTCTCCCCCGGTATATAGCGGCTGATACACTGATACACTCACAGAATTACCCCAGTGGGGCATACGTGAGCGAGTGGGATTGCCAAAGTCCCTGTCAAGAACAAAAGTGTTTCCAAGATAATCTGCCTCCAGATCAACGCTTATGTCAGGCAGTCCGCCGTCACGTTCTGCCCTATGACGCATTGAAGCGATTGCTACATCTTGATGCGCGAGTTTGACATCTGTGCTTGAATTTTCTATCTTCCGAAACAAATCCTCAATGGACAATACAAGATTATCCGCCGAAACAGATAATTGAAAACTCAGCACAACTGTCAACAAAGTGCCTAACCTTGCTGTACGGTACCAATAGTTCATTATGATTGCTTTTTTAGACCGCGAAATTACAGCATTAAAAGCATATTAAATGTGCTGTATGGCTCAAATAATTGTACTGTATGGCTCAACAGTGGCGAGTTTCAGATGGAGTGTGACCGAAATACTCCTTATAGACCCTGCAAAAATGCGAGAAATTCTTAAACCCTATATCGGTCATTATCTGACTGATAGGCACATCGGATGACACAAGCATATCTCTGGCGGCTACAAGCCTGCGGTTTATAATCCACTTGCGTGGCGACAGGCCGCTCAGTTTTTGAAAATCACGTTTGAAAGTGGCTACACTTCGCCCAGTATAGTGAGCCAGTTCCTCAACCGACAGGTCATACATATAATTGTGTTCCAGAAATTCCATGATGTCAAGTCGCCATTGGGCGGTAAAGTCAAACAGGGAAGCATAAGTTTTTATATCCGTATGCAAAATCAGATTGATGGCTTCCCTGAATTTCATATTCAGCCAGTCCCTTTCCGGCTTGTCGCCTTCCTGCCAGTATGGTTTGAATGAGTCAAAGAGGCTGATCAGCATAGGCGACCTTTCTATTTTCAACACAGGTCGTTTACTGCGTGAAATACCTGTCGGTATATCCTTTTTTGAAATTGTCTTATAAAAGTCGAACAACCGCTTCCTTGGGAAATAGAGCATTACCGAAACATGGTAGTCAACCTCCTCCGAAGGAAACTTCACGACTTTTATGCGATGGTCTTTCCGGACAAACACACATTCATTTTCCCTTACAGTCGATACTTTATGACCGTCGATCATCACATTCATACTGCCTCTGGCAACATATACCAAAGTATGCTCGATCATATTGAAGCTGCTTTCAGTCTTTTCCTTGTGATAAAAAGCCTCAAATATCTCAGATATGTTATAGGGATTAGATTTAACCATGTGCAAAGTTAGCAATTTTTATCCAAATGAGCCATACAGCACAATGACTAAAACCAATTTTACACTTAGATATATCTAAAAATAAATAGGAGCCGATACCATTTTTGGCTTCAGCTCCTATTATTCACAATTTAGGTCCGGCAACACGGAAGCCAGCGGGGGATGTAAGACCACAACCACCAATTGTCATCACAGAACTTAAAGATTCCCGATAATTTGGAGCCGGCTCTGCCACCATTGACTTTTTGCCGTCGGTGGATTGAGATTGAGAAGAAGGTGGAGCCTCGATGACTTTGCCCGGTTGCTGCTGTTGGGTATCCGGCTTGACTTCCTCGCCGTCTTTTTCGTCGTGTTTAGGAGCTAATTCAGCGGCAATCTTGCGGTCGAGGGCGGCAAGTTCTGATTAAGGGCACAGCGGTGGCCGTCAGCGTATGTTCTGACACGGGAAACCGGGCTTTCTCCCGTTATGGCAACGGGGCAGCTAATCTGTGCTTGGGGTTGGGATTTTGTCAGTCATTTGTAAACGGGTTTAATTGTGGATAAATAGTGGTGATACTCTCCCGGCTATGTAGCCATAGGGCCATATAGCCATAGGTAGGTAGATTGGCGGAAATATTCTTTACCAAAGAGCAACTTCGCTATATATAAAGGTCGTAACATAGCCGTTCATGAACAAATCTCTATACAAAACCAATCAATTAGATTGTTCGGAAGGGTGTTTGTCAGACCGATAGGCAGCATTGTTGCCGTATGGCTTGGAAAATTCCTGCGAGGGCGGAAAGCGTGACAGCAGTTCAGGCGGACAGTGCATAATATAGAAAGGAAATTGACTTCCGTGAAGGCTATCCTGCGAACCAACCTCTACACAATGAAACAAAATATTTAGCGATTTGTCAAGTCCCCAAAAGAGCAAGATTGCTGGAATTTAGAGGATTGTCCGCCTATGTCCGGATTTGCCGGGATATGCCGTGAAAACTCGACTGAATTTTTAACAAAAAAATTTTCGGGTTGCCCAGCTCATCTTTCTAGACCCGCGCCGGAGCGTCAATTTTTCATCATACTGTCCCTGATTTTTTCTTTCATCGTTAGGAATTGCGCCGGATTTTTTGTAAATTTAGGTAAGCAGGACGGGAGATACTATCCCACCGACGTACTGAAACCAGTGAAATTCATGCCGCAGATTGATAACCGGGCTTCATAGGGACTGCATTACACTATTTCATATTAGGAATGATGTTCACATGGGAACTGATAACAGCCAACGACCCACGCATCGCGCGTTTCAACGCCATCGCTGACGACATTACCGTCAAATGTCAGGATTTGAGGGAATGTAATCACCCCTTGCTCGGAGGCATCGGTGCTGATGTCGCTCCGTTTGAGTGTCTGTATGTCGATGAACGCAAGGCCGGTGAAGCAGCAGAACACAAACGTGTCGCGCACCACCTCCAAGCGCGGAAACTCTTTCAGTTCAAGCTCCATCATACGCTTCAGCTCCGCCTCAGTCAAAGCCTCACGCTCTGCCACGGTACGCTTGAACCTCTTGCCGAGGAAAAGGTCATCAGTCGCCCACTTGTTGGCTATGGCATACTGCATCACGTTTTTCAGGTAGCGGAGATAGCGCACGGCGGTGTTGTTGGCAGTGTTCTTCTTCATGCGCAGGAAATGCTCGAAGTCCTGCACGAAGCCTTTGGTCACTTCCTTTACAGGAATGTCGCTCACATTTCGGGTCAACAGCATGAACTCCTCAAGATAAGATACACAACGCACCCAACGATCGTATGTAGGCTTGCCCATGTCGCCACGCTCATACTCGGTTTTACGCTGTTCATTCGCCTCGCGGAACACATCGCACAGCATCTTTGGTTTCTCGACTGTTCCGAGGAAATGGTCGCGCAGGTTTCGGATTGACCATCTTCCCCTCGCGCACGAGCATATTGTGGATTTCAAGGAAGCGGGCGCGGATAACCTCGATGTACTTGTTGAGTTCAAGGTCGCGGCGGCTGCGCCCGGTTGACATGGCGCGCTTCTGCTCCCAGTTGTCATGAACGACACTGCGGCCGATGTTCATTTCCGCCACCTGACCGCTCACGGATATCCCGGCGAAGATTTGATAGGGGTATTACAAAAATCGCTGAAACCGTCTTAGTTTCAGCGATTTGCGACTTTCTGCCGATTTGTTCAGTGATCCGCCTGGGGAAAGTGTGCGGAATTTATATCCTGATAATCAAAAGATTATATCGTTCGACTTTTGCATCTCCAACATTTGAGCCTTGTATGGCTAGCATCGTTGTTCCCTATTTTGCGTTTAGGGCAATGTCGGAAGATGATTGTTTGCACATCAGATTCTCTAATCTTGTCAAGTGCAAAATTACTAAATTTTCCTGTGTATCCGTATTAAATTCAGTTAAGAATTCAGAAATCAATTATTTGAAATTACATTTGAAGTTGCGTATTACAATGACAATGCCATTGTAATAAATTCGCTAATGCTTTTGCCTGAAATTGCCACTCCAGCGTCAAAAGGATTATCTAATTTATATCTACTTTTTGCACTTCCATTTAATGCGTAATCATATCCGTCGATTGATACAATACACCAATGCTTCATTCGGCATTCTATAATTACTGTATCTGCGTAAAAAGGCCAATCACCATTGTAGTTGACCCTTTTAACAACATGATGCTTGTAATTCTTGTTGAATTTCCTATTCAAGAAATCACTAATACCTCGTTTGTGCCTATTTGTACTTAATTGTTTAAATGCTGTCGTGTTTTCACGGTAATTAGTTTTTCCAAAATCTTCTTCTCGAAAAGAGGCATATCGAAATACATTATTAAAAGTAAGCTGTTTACCCCAAAAAACCTAATGTTCCAAATGAAATCTGCCTGGCTAAGCAAACTAGCATTTTTTCGCAATTTATAATTATAAATCTGTTTATTTGTGGATAAACCTCTTTTTCCAAATCTGGGTTCATTAGGTTTTTAATAAGTACTTCATTCATTGGAAGAATTTTTGACTCCAATATTTGCCATCTTTCTTTAGGATTTTGCCCTAACTTAGGATTTGATGTAATCAAATCAAAATTGTAGTACCTTGCTTGTTTACCAAAATCAGATAATATATCTATAATCTCTTCCAATATATCGTTATTGTGCATGAATTGCCAATCCTCTTCAAATATTGGCGGAGAATATTTTATATAAAACTCTCTCTTAATTGTAGTAAAAAGTTTTATCAGGTCATGACCAAACGCCTTGATTTCATTATGACTTGGCAATCTTAAATGCCGTGTTAAAAATGCAACGCAAATATATGATTTAAATAGTCGTTCAATACCCTGCGATAATAACTGAAATGGCAGAAAATAAAAATCATTTCCAATATTAATATTCTGCAATTCGCCAAAACCAAGTTGAATCAACTTATATGATGTTTCAAATTCCTCGAGCAGAGCAAAACGTTTTTCTATTGCAATTTCAGCCATAATTTTTGTGATTATTATATTCTAATTGATCATAACTTGCCATTCGCCACCTTTGTCGGGACCGATGCGGTGGAGGAGGCCTTCGGATTTGAGGATGGCGAGGTGACGCTCGACGCCTTTGGGCGTAATGCCTATTTCTTCCGCGAGAGTGCGGGTGGTGTGTTTCGGATTTTCGCGGAGTAGTTCGATTATTCTATCGCGGGTCTTGACCTTTTTTCTTAGTTGCTCTACCGGGGCATCTTCTCCGATTGATTCCAGATAGGAAGATATATCACGGTTGAGGTGTGCAATCATCGCGTCGGTCATGAAACGACGGAACATACCCAAGTCCTCGCTCTCGCGGGTTGCAACCAAAGTCTTGATATATTCCTCCTTGTCGTCGCTGAATATGCGTGAGGGGATAAGTCCGAATTCAAATTGCAGCCAGTTCATCAACAGACGGGCCATGCGTCCGTTGCCATCGGCCCACGGGTGGATTGTCACAAGATTATAGTGAGCATCAAAACTCATTTCATACAGTTCCTGCATTGACATTGACCCATGATTGCGGCGCAAAGTATTAAGCGCATCGCAAAATTCTTTCAACTTCTGCGGCACTTTGTTGAACGCCATGTAGGAACGCCCACCAACTCCGGCTGTGATATTCACAAGGCGTATATCTCCATTGGCAGATGAAAAATCGCCCAATGCCGTATGATACTCCGAACCTGTGTTTTTCATTGTCAACGCCGACAGCTCTTTCAGACGTTCAACACTTACATCCGCGTGTTCACGGGCAAAAATCAATGCCCGCTCGTATGCTGCTTTAAGGTCAAGGTTCATGTTCTGCTCGACAAGGCTCTTGCCTTTCAAAGCAATGCCGTTGTCAAACATTATCTGATTTTCAAGCTCCGTAATGGTAGAGCCTTCAATCGCCGTGGAGTGCGTGATGATGGAGTACAGGTAAAACTTGTCATAGTCCAACTGCCGGTCTATGCCAAGTTCGCGGTATCTCCCTACTAATTTCTCTAATTCTGATTTCATAGGGACAAAATTACGATTTTCTCCCCATATTTCAAAGTGGAATAAGACATTTATACCTTATTGTTTTTACAGAATATCCTTCTGATAAACAATGATGTTAACAATTATTAACTATGCGATATAGTTCTAACTACAAAATATAGTTTATATTTGCACCATAAAATATTTAGTATGGAAAAACTGACGGCAAAAGAAGAAGAGGTGCTTGGTTTCTTTTGGAAACACGGAGCATTGCATGTTAAGGATATTGTTGATATGTACGATGACCCCAAACCGCATTTCAACACTATCTCAACTATTGTGCGTGCGTTGGAGGATAAAGGATATGTTGGACACACCCAACAGGGTAAGACCTACCTTTATCACGCAATTATAGCCGAGCAGGAAATGGGCAAGAAATCCATCGGAAATCTTGTAAGCCGATATTTCAAAAATTCGTATCTCCGGGTAGTTTCTTCCTTTGTAGAAGATGGCAATCTGCCGATTGAAGATTTACGAAAGTTACTCGACGAGGTTGAGCAATCGCATAAAACCGATTAAATATGAGCACTCTATTTTCACTCTCTCTTTCAGCATCACTTCTGGTCGTGATGCTATATCCGGTTTTCCATATTATGGTAAGCCGTTGTCGCTCGTTCAGGTTCAACCGATTGCTGATGTTGTCCGGTATTGGCATCATAATTCTTGCTTCGATAGCATTGGCTTATGAGCCAACGACAGATGCAGCACACGTTAATGCCTCAATACATACAAATATCATTCGATCACTGGAAATAACAGCATCTGATTCCGCTAATCCAACTGTTGAAGCATCAAGTCTTGATTTTTTGCCTTGGATTATCAGCCTGTACTGGATTGGTGTTTTTGTTCTTGTTGTCCGGCAGATCATTTCATATACCCACTTGTGGCGTATCATATCAAAATCTGAAAAGCAGCAGATAGAAATGGAAGGTTATGTACTATGCCGACATCAACGTAAGGGCATCGCTCCATTCAGTTGGGGCCGATTTATAGTCCTCCCCGATTCGGAAAACGAGCAATCTGTTCTTATACACGAAAAAGCACATACGTTAAAGAAACATTGGGTTGATGTTGCTATTGCTGATTTTTTCTGCATTTTCATGTGGTATAATCCGTTTGCATGGATGCTTAAGAATCTTATCAAACTCAATCACGAATATGAGGCTGATGCTGAAGTTATAGGTTCGGATATTGACGTATTGAGTTATCAAAGGCTGCTTATAGCCAAGGCGGTAGGCAACCGCACCCTGCATATAGCAAACAATTTTGCCATGAGTAAGAAGGATTTCCGCAGGCGTGTCCTTACGATGAGCCAATCCAAATCTTCAAAAGGGATAAAATGGATTGCAGCCACAATACTCCCGGCACTTGCAATAGCAGCGTATGCCGATACAACCCCGTGGTCTGTTGCATTACATAACTCGATATCAAGTTATAAATTCACATCGGCAGCTCCATCCGGAACAGAAATAGAAACGGGTACAGGATATGCAGATGAAAAAAGCATCCCCGAAGAACTGCCTGCGACATTAATCACCAAGAGGATTCCCTCTCCTTTGACTGACCCGAATCCGCTGTTAAAGCAATTTGAAATGTCAATGGAGTTGGCCGATAAAGATTTAATTCCGGATAAGATACTTGTAAGAATACAGGCCGATGAAGAAGGCAATATCGTGAGCGCAACCACGGATCATGACGACAATCCCGAAGTGCGTGTGGCTGTTGAACGCGCTACCAATCAAATTGTGTTTGAGGTTGTGAAAGATGGAGAGCGAAATGTAAGCACGCGATTTGCCTTACCTATAAGAAAAGTATCTTTGCCAATGTAAATCAGATAATTATAAGAGTTTAATCAGGTCGCCGCATCGCGGTGACAGGCTAATTCCATACCTATGCCAAAATATAATATCAGAAATATTATTGTTGCATTTACTGTGCTATTGTCTGTTTTTCAGAGCATTGCGCAGGTTGAGATTTGTGGGGTTGTAAAAACCGCACAAGGGAAAGGTGTGGATTTTGCCAATGTGATTATCACACCTGCCAATTCTCCGAAACAATTCCTTTCATCGGCTTTTACTGATGAGAATGGACGGTTCAGCATCACGGTAAACAGCGATTGTGACAGCCTGTTGCTGAAAGCATCAAGTATTGAAATTTCGCCTGCGACCATAAAAATACCCAATCGGTCAGGAACACACGACATCATCGTGGAGGACAAAACTATTGAGCTGAAAGAGGTTGTGGTAAAGTCAAAGAAAATCTATTCACATGGAGATACCATAAATTACAATGTTGCATCGTTCCTTTCGCAGAATGATCAGGCCCTTGCAGACGTATTAAAAAAGATGCCCGGTATAACTGTGGCAGAGTCGGGTCAGGTGTCTTATCAAGGCAAGCCGATTAAGAATTTCTATATCGAGGGCTTGGATCTTATGAAAGGACATTACGGCATTGCAACAAACAATATAGATCCAAACAATATCGCCACTGTGCAGGTATTTGAGAATCATCAGGACATCAAGGCTCTCAAAGGATTGCGCCCGGAGGAACAAGCATCAATCAATATCCGGTTGAAGGAAGGTGTTAAAGGTGTATTCAATCTGATAGCCACATTGGGCGGAGGGTATGGCGACGACGTGTTGTGGAATAATTCTGCGATAGCGACTTATTTCAAACGCAACAGCCAATTTCTTGCCACTTACAAAGGCAACAATACCGGAGAGGATTTGTCGCAGGAGCTTTATTCCTTCGATGATGATTATTCACGCACATCCAACATCACCAATATATCAATGCCCTCGGCACCCGGCATTAACAAACGGTTTTACTATTATAACCGCTCACATAGTGCGACGTTCAACAACGTATATCGTGTCGGAGATTCCGGAGAGTTTGGTATCAATGCCGCATATCTAAACGACCGTGATTCCCGCCGGAGTTATTCCTCAACAGCCAACAGATTGCCCGATGGTTCGCAAAACATAATTGACGAGTTGATGAGTGGCTTATCAAAGACAAACAAAGCATACGGCGACCTGACATATCTGAATAACGGTGACACCCGGTATCTGAAAGAGCAACTGAAATTCGATTGGTTCTCAACCGATGCCGACAGCCGAATAATGGCCGGAGCTGACAATATTTCACAAGCGGCCAAGACTGAATCATTCCGTTTGTTCAACAAATTCCACATGACAAACCGCAGTTCCGAATATCGTGGATATGAGATTTATTCAACAATAAATCTGGAAAAGCGCCCCCATAGCCTGTCTGTATCACCAAATCTTTTCCCGGATCTGATACTCGGCGATGCTTTGCGTCAGAGCGTGGATTACCGTGATTTATCAACGGAAAACCGTATCGGACTGCTCTCTGCGTTCAGAATCGGCAATGTAACCCTGCATCCTACATTTTTCTTGAATTATACGCGCAATAGCCTCACGAGTGAACTGCCTGATTTCAATAACGATTTATGTCTTGACAACCTTAATACGGGTGTTACAGCTGAAATTGCATGGCGCAACCGCAAATTTGACATATCGCTACATCTGCCAATCGGATATAAGTTTTTCAAGCTCGATAACCGTTTGTCAGACATTGCGACAGATAAAAACCGTGTGAGGGTTGAACCGCAATTGGATTTATCGTTCAAAATCAACAGCAGTCATAATCTCAGTGTAAAATCGTCATTGAACTATTCGACACCTTCAATTCTGAATCTCTATTCCAACAATATACTCACATCCTACCGGCAACTGTCGGCATACGATGTCGTGGGTTTATTCGAGGGGCTGAACCTGTATAATACGCTTTCCTACAATTTCAAGAATGTTCTTGCCATGAGTTTTGCCGGGGTAGATTTAAGCTGGGGAAGGCAGCGGCCGGATGTGCTGTACGGGGCATATTATGACGGCCTTGTGGAGCGTGTCATAAGTCAGCGTACCAATGAAACATCCGATATGTTCTCTGCCGCTATCCGTGGCAGTCAGGGTTTTGATTGGCGGCGTCTGAAAATAGGGCTGTCGGCTACATACAGTCATTATGAAAGCCCATTGTTGGTGCAAAACACTGTTCTGCGCTATTCAGGAGATTCCTTCGGGTTGAATGGAGATATAAGCCTGACACCATTCAAATGGCTGTCAATATCATACGAAGGTAAATATTATCAATCAGCATCACGTCAGAATGGTTTTGACCGTATGCCTTGGATACGTACACTTACCAACAACGCATCGCTCGATTTCACTTTGCCGTGGGGTATAAGTATCGGAGCATCGCTATATCATTACTATAACAATTTTAACGATGGCGACAAGTCGTTTATACTGCTTAATGCAGAAGCGAGTTACGCCATAAGACGATTTACATTTACTCTTACCTGCGACAATTTACTTAACAGGAAAGACTATGTGTATTCCAATCGCACGGCACTTACCGAAACTAACTCAATATATAATATACGTCCTCGTTCTGTACTGTTAAAAGTCAGATTCAGAATACTTTAATTCCCAATAATATGAAACATTTTATTTTGACAATCATCTGCACATTCATGTGCATGTCTGCATCCGCGTATGAAACGATGTCGCAACTGATTGACAAGGCAACTCCTGTCGATACCGCCAGATATAAGGTTACTTACACATTGAAATACAAGTACCATCCTGATATACAGGATTACTACGATGACACCCGTATCATGCAAATTGGAAAGAACTGCATCAAGGATTACAGTGACATAATCCAGCACTTTGACTCTCTTGCAACCGAGCAAATACGACGCGGTGCAAACTCTTATTCAAATGTATCAGGAATGCCGTGGCCCGTCGAACTTGTACGCTCTACGCGTGGGAAATCAGCCAACCTTCGGTTGCGATTGCCACTAAACGTAAACACGTTGGTATATGCCGACTCTATCCCTACTATCAACTGGACATTTCTACCGGAAGAAAGCACGTCAATACTTGGATATGAATGTTCAAAAGCTACGGGAGAGTTTGCGGGGCGCACATACACTGCGTGGTTCACATCAGAACTGCCACTTCCGTATGGTCCTTACAAATTCGGTGGATTACCCGGATTGATTCTTAAAATAGAAGATGCCGAACAGCAGTTCATCTGGGAGGCTGTCGGATTTGAACGCTCAAACGAGCCTATAATGAAATATCAATACGAGAATGCCAATGAGAAAAATTGCAGCGCCGAAGAAGCGGCCAAAACGCTTGTCCGTTATTTCAAATCACCGGTTGGATTTAACATCGCATCAATGGGAGGTGACGCGCGTAGAATACATATAGTCGGGAAAGACGGAAAAGAGGTCGATATTGATAAGGCTACGCAACAGTCAATCCCATACAAACCACTTGAAATTAAATAAACATGAAGAATCTGATAATATTCATCTTCGCATTGACATTGACAAGTTGCTCTGTCAACGCTCAGCAATCGGCTGATGCTCAAACGCTGACACTGACAGGCAGCAGACTTCCTGCAATCCGCCATGTCAATGATATGAAAATAACAGGCGATACGCTATGGTTTGTTTATGAAACCGAAGGCGGATACGGCCAGCGTTTACTTCGCCGTGCAATAATTGACAGCAAGAACCTCACCTTAAATGTCGGGCCAGAAATGGGTCACAAGGGTGATGGATACTATGTGTCATATATGCCATATCCGGTTAATAACTGTGACAGCTCTCGTTTGGTGGTAAGTCAAGACGATGGTGAGATATATAGTGCGGAGAATGACAGTGTTCTATCACGGACTAAAAAATATATTTTCAGTGATGGAAGCTCTCTGCCTTTTCCATTGTCACAATATGTTCAAGATGTATCAATGGTTGCTCCGGACAAATTTGTTTTTATCGGGCGTGAACCAAATGGTGGCACACAGTATGCGCTGAAAGCAAATATCACCACAGCGCAGGTGGACACAATCAGAAGAATACAACTATCACCGGAACTCACATCTTGGATGCCAAATGCCGGAGAACTCGCCTATTCAAGACTACACGATAGGTTAGCATTTGCATACAGGCTCCATCCGATAATTGAAATATTTGGAATGGACGGAAAGCCGGTTAAGCAAGTGCGAATTTGCGAAGACACGTTTAATCCCGCTACTCTTAACGAAGCCGATTTTGAAGACTTGAATCCACTGCATATAGTTGATATTACGACGACCCCCAATTTCATATATGCCCTCCATTGGAATTTCAAATACGCTGACGCAGAGGATACAGCACCCACAATTTTCAAAATTGACTGGGACGGCAATATAGTTGACAGGTTATTCAATGTGCCTATGCCACTATACAAAATAGCAGTTGGCGGTGATAATTCCATTATCGGGTGGAACGGTCAGGAATTTATTCACCTACCGGCTTTCTAAATATGCTGTTGCAACAATCTTTACACTAAGATACAATGAACTATTAACTCCATGCCAAAAGCGACACCATATCCGAGGCAGACATCAATTTCAATCTCTCGGAACCGAGGACTGACGATGATTTAAGCCTGCGCAATCCGCAACGTGAACGTGAGAAAATACTCGAAGCGTATCGTCGCGGAGGCAGTTGGATCGAAGCAGCCAAGCTGTTAGGCATAACCGAAAAGACACTTTTCAATCTTCGCAATAAGTACTGAATTGAGCGAAACGAATAAAATCAACCTTGACCGTTGCATCCATAACTCCGACACAGGAGAATGGGAATGGGAAAGTGAAAATGCATGACCGGTCAATGCAGATGCCCGTCAAAACAAAATCGGCAATTCTTATGCCACCACTGAATCCACGATTATTAAATTTGAAAATTATCTTTATGGACTACGTCGTAATTGAACGCATCGCTTTTGATGCAATTCTGGCGCAGATTGACGAATGTGCCGGAGCTGTCAGGATACTGCTGAAAATGATTACTCCCCGCAGTCTTGATGACTGGGTTGACAACACCGTTGCCAAATCAATGCTGAAGCTGGGCACGCGGTCATTGCAGACCATGCGCTCGTCAGGTAGGATAGGATATTCCATTGTTGATGGCAAGGTGTTCTATCCGGTGAAAGAAATTGACCGTGTGCTGACCCAATCATATAAGAAATATGGCTGACAATATGCACATTCTTACCGGCGAAGAATTAGCCGGAATCATGGCGGCTCTTTCCAATGTCCGCAACGGCATCAAACGGCTGTCAGATGAAACGAAGCCCGGCCAACGCTATCTTACCGACACCCAACTGGCACAAGAATTAAGTTTAAGCAAACGCACACTTGCCAAATATCGGGCAAAAGGAGAGTTCGGCTATTACAATCTACCCGGCAAAATCCTCTATGCTGAATCCGAGATTGATGAGTTCCTTAAACGTAACTACCTGCCGCCATTCCGTTTAACAGACAATGCCCCAACGAAATTTGAAATCGTCGGGGCATTGTCATATAGTACTGTCATCTTATCGTTGAGAACCGAACTTGGCGGCAAGCCCACCCATCTGCTCGGCGATTGATTTATCCACGACTTTCGCGTAGATCTTTGTTGTCTTTATATCGGAATGTCCAAGCATACGGGCGATAATTTCCATTGACACGCCGTTGGCGAGTGCAAGGCAGGCGAAGCTGTGACGTGCGATGTGGGTGGTAAGCGATTTCTTGATACCACAGCAATCGGCAATTTCGGTTAGGTACGAATTCATGCGCTGGTTTGACAGCACAGGAAGCACCACACCTTTTGCTACACAAGTCGGGTGTTCACGATATTTGTCAGCGATTGCCCGTGCCGATTCAAGATAGGGTATGCTGCACATGTTCTTAGTTTTCTGACGGGCTTTGTGTATCCAGTAGTTGCCCTCGTCGTCAACAGAGATATGCTCCGGTCGGAGGGCGGCGACATCGGAAAAGGCAAGTCCGGTCAACGAACAGAATACAAAGATGTCGCGTACCACATTGAGCCTCTCCTCCTCAAAATCCTTTTTCATAAGAGTGGTAAGCTCCTTCTCCGAATGAAATTCGCGGGTGGTTGCCTTTGCCGAGAACTTGATGCCCTGAAAGGGATTTACCTCCATCCAGTTGTTGTCGAGCGCGAGGCGCACGATTTTTTTTAAGGTTCTTGCAGTATTTGTTCGCGGTATTCTGCTCGGCCTTCTTGTCAACCTTAAGGAAGATGTGGAAGTTGCGCACAAACTCGTTGTCGATGGCACGGAACGGCATATCCTCGACATTGTAATTCTTCTTCATGTACTCGCCGAGATAACGCTCGGTGCGTTCATAGTGCAGGACAGTGCCCAGCACCACATCGCCGATTTCAAGCAACTGTCGATACTTAGCGTTCTCCTGCCGGAATACCTCGCGCAACATCTTGGGTTGCTCCGTGCGCCCCTGATAGGCGTTCATCACGGTTTGAGGATTGACTGGTTTGCACTCGTCGATCAGTTGCTGGTGTATGCGGTAGATTCGTGTGAGGGTGGTGTCGAGGTAGTCATTGAGTTCGATTGAGAGCCTGTCGCGTCCGGTGGAACGTTGCTTCTTCTCGTTCCATAATTTGGGATTCACACCACGTTTCAGTGATGTTTCGAGGAAACGGCCGTCGATGGTGATGCGCATATACACCGGCGCATTCCCGTTTTTCAGTAGCTTCTTTCTCTTGATGAAGAAAAGAACGCTGAAAGTCGATTTTCTTTGCTGCATGTCAAATAAACATTTTAGGTTTAACTTCGGGTTACTGACAAGAGAAGAAAAATCAGTGTGCAACTTTGAGAATGTCAGACATTTGCCGGAAAATCGTTGGACATAGATTCACCAAAATCAAGTCCAACGGATAGTCCAATGCGAAGTGCCTCGTTTTGCCGGATTTTGCGCCGTTGGCTAAAAATCAAAAGTCCCGAAAATCGTTGATTTTCAGGACTTTTCCGCGTTTTGCGTTTCGTTTTTTGTGATCCGCCTGGGTTCTGTGAATTAGGCGGTATATATCGTGTTTATCAGCAACTTAGCTCTCTGAAAATTCAAGGATGCTCCCTTTTTACACACCCCGATATTTCAATGTTCTTCGTTGATTACTCTGCAAAGATAATAATAATCCGCTGATTTTCGGCAATTAATACTGTTAATTAAGCCTATTTATTAGTCCTATTTTGAACTATAAACAGTCCTATGAATTTAAGTCTACTTTGCTTGCATCATCTATTACAGAATTGATTTTACTGAGAAGCTCTTTGATTTTTATCTTCTCATCTTCCTCAAAACCGGTGAAATCTGGCTCTTCAAAATTATTATTTTCAATGAGCTGTTGAAGCATGGTGATGTAGCAAAATTTTTGTGTTGAAGTTCCAACTTGCATCATTGCTTCAATTTCACCTTCTGCATTTTTTATAAAAAACAGTTTCATTATTATTTGTATTTCTTGAGGTTATATTTTTTGACACGTTTTTTTATAGATGGTTTACCACCATCTGTGATATTCGCAATTAAATCTAATACCGGAACACCATTGATACTTCCTTCTAATGGGGCTGAAGAAATAGCAATCTGATTACCATCGTTTGTGCAATAAATAATATTTTGTGCATCCGCCATCATGGGAATGGTAGCATTATGCGAAACTAAAATTATTTGTTTTTTGTCTTTTATCTGTTTAATGGCTTTTACCAACCCATCATTAATATAATTAGTGGCGAGATTGTCCTCGGGCTGATCAATAATGATGGGAGCTATATCATCCATATACCCAAATACCAAATCTAATAAAACAGATGTCTTCCACCCTGCACTTAACGAGTCAAAGTCTCTGTTATCTTTAGTGGTGATTTTGTAAATTGTTTTATTTTCTTCATATAGACGGTCATAGATCTTCGAAATCAGATCATCATAGTTCGCAACCTTTGGGCGTTGCTTATGATTTATTCTAAATAGCATTTCTGGTTTTATTGCAGTAAAACTTTGTATTGGCACTTTGAGAAATGAATTAAAAGCCGATAAGATTGTGTCTTTCGATAACGTAAACTTATTTTGGATAAACAAATGATGACCCATGGATTCAACATTCTTTGAATTTTCAGAAATTGAATATAGGGATAGTTTATTAAGGATATCAGTGAATTTTCTCTGATATTTAACATATGAAGCAATAAGACCAAGTAGCCTCTCCTGCTGTTGACTTTTAGTTTGATCTTGAATATTGATAGATCTTAATTCCTCGTCAAACTCTTTAATAGATGCTTCTATTAAATCTGATATCTTATCTTCGCAATTTGCTATCCGGTATAAATAATCAAGTTCGTGCTTGAGTTTCCATATCAAAGATGAATCGAATGCAGCAAATGGATGATTCTCTACGAGTTTAATAATCTCGTCTAACACCTTAATGTGATTTTGGTGTATCGGTTGAGAATACTTTATTTTCAATCTTTGATCAGAGGTAGGTCGTAAAGGTTTGAAAATATTTTGAGGCACCTGTTTTAAAGTTATCAGTGTGCCTAAATGTGGAATTCCAACCAGTTGATGCTGGATACTCTCTAATTGTTCAACACATCTAATTAGATCATTAATATCTGTTTTGAAGTCACCCATTGTAGCTTCAACCCTATGTTGAAAATCTATATCAAACGGGAAAACTCTTTTTATGATGTCAATGTCTTCAATCTTTTCAGTTGTATCCGCATTGACTACTTTCATTATGTAATTTTGAGAGATATAATGTGGGGTAAAACCGGATGGATTTGAAATTTCCAAATTTGCGACATTATAATTGGTGTATGGACTATCAGCAAATGTATCACCAGAAATTTTTCTAAAAATCGAATCCACCAGTAGGGTTTTCCCACTTGAAGAACCGCCAATTACAACATTCAAACCCGAAGTGAATGTGACGTTGATGTCAATGTTTGTTTCATGAAGAAATGCTTTTTTGATATTTTCAGACCACTGAGCCGGTTTTTCCAATGAATAATGAAAGCGAGAGGATTCAGAAAGAGATAGCCTCAAGCCATCAAAAGACGGCTCTGCAAACATCCAAGTTGGAATAAAAGGACTGGCGTTTACATCTTTTGCTTTCGGATAATCGTCTGGCTTATAATTATCCGTACACGTGATTAAGTTTACAAATTCATGAATTCCTAATCTCCTAAAATATTCAATAGTCGTTTCTAACCCTTCTTTAGAACGCGCGGTGTATCCTTCAAACTGATTGTAATAGATACTACGCTCCATTGTGGTATCAAAGCGTGTGCCTTTAGGTATGGATTGGTCAAATGTCGCATGTGATTGACCTCCATGTGGTAATAATATAAACTCAAACTCATCAAAAGCCCTAATAATCGCATCTAATGTTGGAATATTAGGATCTTTCCTCTCAACTTGTTTGCGGGGATAAAGATTATCAAGGATTTTATTTAACTCATCGATTTTTTCCTCAGAAAGTGCGTCCTTAAACAGAATATGACAATGATATGCTGGAGCATTTATGTAGTTGTGTATGTGTAACTCGGCTCCAACAAGAATCGATATTTTTTGATCTCCTAATGCTAATGCTGATAAATAGGCTGCTTTATTTATGGTATTATGATCAGTTAAAGAGATTAGACAATACGAATTGTGGGATACACTATGTATCTTTGAAAACAGAGTTTCTATATTATATGATGTGTTCATACTGTCCGGATTATCGGAAGTATGAATATGAATGTCAATGAATATTGGCTCCATGATACTACTTATTAATATTGATTAATGGAGTTAAACTATTGTTCTGTCTATTATTCGAAGTTTCGCTTGCGAGGGTTCTTCGTAGGCGTTGCAGGCGGCGAGGTAGTCTTTCAGTTCGGTAAAGTCGGTGCCATAGAGGTTATCGCTGAACTGATGAAGTTTGGTCATTACGTTGATGTATGCCAATGGGTCTTTGTGACGGGTGAGCTTGCGCAGAGCCAGGATGTAGTCCTCGCGGAACACTGTCGGAACAATTATGCGGGATTGGTCGGCGCGCACAAGTTCGGCATTCATCATCACGCGGGCGATACGTCCGTTACCGTCGTTGAACGGGTGGACTTCGCTAATCATGAACATCATGAAGATGGCCCACGCAAATGTATCTGTCAAGGCAGCGTAATACTTGAAGCCTTGCGAGAGCGTTCCTTTCACAAGCAGATGATCCACAAATTCAGTTTGGCCGGCACGGCTGTTCTTCATTTTGAAAACACCGGTATTCATGTGCGGTCTGCCCTCAAGCAAAATTGTATGGCGATGGATGAGTATAGCAAACAGCTCTTTCGGAAAAGTTGGCGTGCGCATCATCTCGGCTCGGTTTGAAAGGACTTTGAATGTTCCAAGAATATCATGAGAATCTTCATCACGACGTGGCATCGGAATACCTGAATCTACAATAGCCTTGGCTTCTTCAATCTCAAATTCTGTTCCTTCTATGTAATTTGAGAAATAGCTCTCGAAGAAAGAGAAAAGACGGAAAGATTCCTCATCAGTATTCCGGTTATTGCGGATAACGAAATATCGGTCTTTGATTGCCTCGAACAGGATTTCAAACAATTCAACTCTCGTAGGGTCGAATGGATTACCGGCTGCTAGAGCTTTGGCTGAGTCTATTGACAATACTTTTGCGTCATGTGTTGACAACAAGGCCGAAATGATGCTGTTGATTTTTGCGAACTCTGTCTGCATTTCCAATTCTTCCGCCACCTTCCGCAGGTCATCGCGATACTGGTTCAGTCGTTCCTCTCCTCCTGTGAGCAACAGTTGTTCCAATTTGCTTTCAATTACACTGACAGGCAAAACTCGTGATTCATCGCCAGACTTACGCGACACCTGCATATTTTCAAGCATATACCGATACTCTCCGGATATGTGCATACCCATGAAAGGAATATCATGCGCTGTAGCTTTCGGACCCTTTACAAAGTTAAGCTTAATACCCGGCAAGTCAATCACGCGCCTTGTCGTTGAATTTGTGAGGAAAAAATCACCTGTGGCAGTCGGGCGCATTTCCTTTGCACTTCTATGACTAATCAAAGCATCGGGATAGCGATACACCAAAATTTCAATGAGATTGCGGCGTACTATATTATCCAGACTATCCACAAGGTTAGTCGTGTAGATACGAGGGGCAACCTTACGCAGTTCTCCGTCCTTTTCCTTCTTAGAAAGCACACGGGATATGTTCGGATCAGACGAGCCGAAAATAATCTCTTTCTGGGTATCAACCTTAACTGCCATACAAAAAATCACGATTAAGAGAATACAAAGGTATAAATTTTTGCGATTTTAACCTCGGATTTTATAAAAAACTGAGTTTAGAATATCTTGCAAGCCGCAGTTTTCTCCATTTTATTCAATTTAACCGCTGTATTGAATAAAATCCGCTCAAATTTTTTCAATACATATTCCGTCTTTAAAAAAAGAAGCAACCACAGACTATGCTATCGCATATTCTCAAATTCGTTAACGTCATAAAGCTCGTGTTCTCTTATGGAGGAAAACGTAACCACATTAGCAAAACTTCATTTTACCTACCATACTTAAGATTTTTGCCAATCACAGAGTAGTGTCCACGTTCTTGATTGAATGCTCCTACTTCCTAATTCCATAAGTTGCGCAACCGAAGAAGAATCCTTTGCGGATATCCGCCGGAACAATGACATTGGCAGAATATTCACGCCAGAATTCAACGCACTGCTTCAGTTCGTCATATTCATCCACTTTTGGTGTCAGGCAACCGGCAACAACACCGCCAAAATACAGCAAATCTGCCTTGGTCTCATATGGGATACTATCGTTGCTTTTGACCGTCTGAGGTAATTCTTTCAGATAACGGGCCAGTCGTTTCAACCGTATCTCCTTGACCAATCCATTTCGAAGCCACATAGGCAAATTACGCAGATAATTCACAGACTGATCATCGTAAATATAGTGCAAGCGGTTAATCACTTCATCTGCTACCCCCTAGAAAGCAAATTCGCCTTTGGTCAGTTTGAAACATTTGACAGCGGCCTTGAAAGCATCTTTGATGAGCATGCGGTTATCCGTACGGATTCCATCACGCAATATTCCTCTTATAAGGCCGTACTCCGGCCCTTTGGCGGATTTAGAGTTATTATGGTGTGCCAGCGAAATATTCACAATTGCCTGTGCGAAAGGATATTCTCTGCGCAGCGCATTTAGTGTCCCCAAAAGATCGGCAGCAAGTCCGGCATCGAGAGTCTTGCCATTAATCGAGGCAACAAAACTGTTGAGCATAGCTAGTGCCGAAAGCCAGAATTGCCGCATACCACCGAAAAACGATTCGGAATCATCTTTGCCGATCTGCTCCATATTGGCTACTATAAACTCAAGTGCATGTCGCACCACCGACCCGATTTGCTCGGTGGTGAGGAGAGAATTGCAATTGGTAAGTAGAGTCAGACAATCTTCGAAATCGCTGATTGGCGAGGATGAATGCACTTCAATCGGTTCGATAGCAAGAAACTTTTCATAACCTTCATTGATCGATGCCACCAGCTGTTCGCCCCATGTTTTGGCTGCAATGTCAATGACATTTACACCGAGGAAATGAGGCATTCCGGTATTTTTCAACTTATCCCAATACCTGGCTATCAACTGGTCGCACTCGATAAGGTCTGTCTTGGGCAGGAGGAGATAGACCTGCTGCAATCGGTCCGCTGCTGCTCTGTTCAGATCCATATTATCAGCAACAAGTGCATTGCTGATATTTTCCAAAACTTTGTCGCTTCCATCCCATTCAAGAATTACCGAACCTGGCAGGATATAGTCCTGATGATGATAGCCCAGCTTGATCGGCAACTCCATTATATGCCAAAACAATTTTCGGCTTTCATCCAGAGGCAGTGCATTGAAAACGGTCGCAATCCACTTGTCCAGTTCATGATATGTCGAACCATGCAAGTCTACTAATCTGCGGGCAAGCAGCATTGCCCTATCAGCATCGACCATAACACACAACCGGCTGAGCACTGGCACAATCACATTCAGCGTCCTATAAGACAATTGTCCGGAGTCAAGAGGGACGGCTCTGTTCAATGCATCGAACCACACATCGAACAACGCCTTCACCTCATCGACCTCATTGTCCTTCCAAGACATCATCAGTCGGCGCGAGAATGCCATATCCACCGCCCGTTCACTGTCTGCCTCGACAAGATATGGAATTGCAGCACGCACATTAATACCCTCTAAGAGCGGAGCAGCCTTTTTGACTAAATCTTCGTTGTAAGTGCCGTGGATCTGCCCTATCAGTCGGCCATAATCCTCAGCCATCTGAAAGTAGCGGGCAGCTCCGAGGTATTTCTTTATATAACCCGAGACACCTGATTGCCAATTCCGGCTGGAAGCACCGATATTGAACCCATGTACCCGGCTGTACCTACCGCCATTATCCTTGTCCATTTCAGCACTGGCAAATTTGCAATATCTGATGAAAGAAGGAAATTGTCCATTTTTGTCTTGTGACCGTTGGCGTTTGGCTCCACGGAGACAATCTTCCAAAATATAGAGGGCACTGGTGTGGAACACAGACGCAGCATTCGACAACAACTTGCGTCTTGCGCTGACGATACTCTGCTCCAGCAGCATTATGGCATTCTTTCCTTGTCCAGTCTCATCAAGCAGACGAGCCTTCCAGATAGTGCCCCGGTAATCATCGGCAGTCACCGTCCAGGCATTAAGACATTCGCGGCACTTGGCAATGTCATTATGCTGGAGATACCATACTGCCGATTCATAACATAGTTTACGGTGAGCGGCAAATGCCGATGGCAAACATTTGGAGCGCAACAGCCCCAGCATATCGTGGAATTTCGGGCTGTCGGTCTGCCGATAGATCTGCAATAGCGACAGAGCCAGCTCCAGGACATGCGAGCGCAGCGAATTGTCGGCCGTATCCCAGACCGATACCGCCCACTCGAGCGCCTTCATATACCACTCATCCTCGATCCATCTGGGTGTGAAAGAGGTGCTAAGTCGCCAGTCCATTTCATATAGAAATTCAATTTTCTGTCTATCATCGGTCAGCTCATCGAATTATTGACCATAAAAAGGGAAACGTTCCCAGCAATCATTGAAATCTTCGATACGGTCGACAGGCAGAATGAGCCAATTCGGACAAGACTCCCGCACTTGTCTCATCTCGGATGTCATTTCTACCAGCGAAATATCCTTGAGAGATCTACGATCATCCAGACATCCAGACCATTGATCGGCAGGAGTGTGTATATCGCCTAAATACGACAGGATGAAATCCAATGCTTCAGCCACATCACTACTGCAGGCCTCAGTAGGAATCAACTGTACGCCCCGTTGGCTCATCAGCTCCGCCTCGGCCATATGAGGCATAGCGCCTACCTGAATCAGATAGACAGGCAGCATTCGGCTACCCATGATATCGCGGAACCAACCCAGCCAACTCAGAAAATTCGGATCATCGCCGGAGAAACCGATCAACACAAACTGAGTCTCAATCAGCGCCTGACGCACAGTGTTGACAAACTCTGGGAAGCGAACACCGTATGTGCGGTAATCCTCCTCTGTGATGATAAACGGGCGGTTGTCGGGGAACGAACCATGCACCTTGACGATACGCGGATGCGGTTGATAGATCAGCGAATCCTTTGAAGTGACGATATTATAATGCTTGCATACCTTCACCGAAGCATCCTCGAGCAGCGTATCATAATTGGTGGTAAAGATATCGCGCCAGTTCAGCTTCACCAGCAGTTCATGCAGATAACTCGGAGCAATGGCATCGTTGGGCAGCGAATCCTTGATCAACTCCTCCAAGGCATTCCGGCCTTTGACCGATTCCACCTGCTGGGCCATGCGCAGAGCCGACTTCAGGCGAAGATCCCAATCAGAAGGTTCTCGGCCAAAAAGCTCACGATAGAATCCGGCGCATAACTCACCCCAGTCGAGCATGCGTACCCCCTCGTCCATGACCGCATTCTTTGAGAATCCTGCTCCGACCATCACCGACGCCTTCCCTCGGCGAAGAAATTTGCGCACCTGCTCCAGCTTCATCATTACCGATGAATCCACAACTCTCTCGATCTCCTTATACCTGTTTACGTCCATTATTCAGTTCCTATTTTTAAGTCTCACAAAAGTAATAAGTTAATATCAAGTTGCCGCTTCAATGTCCTTCACCGAACATGCAATTCTATTATTGCAAAGTTGAGAAATTATTTCCAATCCTCCATCGCTCAGCACGTTAAAAATACTTTGGCTTATTTTCGGCGAAATCAGTGGTGGTGCCCCCTCTATCTCCTTTATTGAATAGGCGGATGTTAACCGATATTCTTCAGGTTGTAATGTCATGAATTCCATGTTCCAAGAATATGGCATGAGGCTATATCAGTTTGATGCAAACAATAGTAGCGTCATCTTCTGTCGTATTTTCGGCTTCTATCGGAGTACCCACGTTGTGGTGAAGATAATATCCGTCTGTGACAATAAAGACCTCATCGCCGGATTGTAGAGTCATATCTGCAACAACTGGAGAATATCGAAATTCTCTTCCATTGATACAACGTGTCAGAAACGAGTGGTTCCCTTCAATAGCTAAATGATCTTCCGTCAGCAATTCTGTCTGGTCGCCTTGTTTGAGATATATTCTGACATCGCCCAGCCATGAATAATAGCAACAATCGCCAACAAATAAGGTCAAGCCAACCGACGCCCCCATCTTGGACTGAATGAGTCGGCACTCCTTCGCTAACTCATCATTAGCGTAGAGTATGGCATTGACTATGGTGTGTTCGGGTTTCTGAGAGCAAAAGTTTTTCCTCAGATAGTTTTCGATACTGTGGGCTACAATTCTTGACGCGTCCGCGCCATCAGACAATCCACCCATACCATCGCAAACGACAGTCAATGCCACATCGGGAGCAATTTCCGTGTGCAAAGCGTAATCCTCATTGTCTTTCCCGATACCGGCTTTCGAGAATACTTCAACATCAATCATCGGTCAACCTTTTTGAGAACACATCTGAAATTGTTTGCAGAACTTTAAGGACATCAGAAGATGTGACAGACTTGTTGGTTTCAAGAATCTGGACTACAAGTCGGCTATCTTCCTCTCGTTCCATCTCATTGCGGAGAACATCAGCATAGTAAGCAATCTGCTCCTGTGACAGTAAGTCGGCAATATCATGTGCCATCCAATAAGCACCTCCGACAGTGAGGTCAAATCCGTCGAGTTCATACACTTCGGGGTGGACTCCCCGTCCCTCATTGGCGAAATAGTAATTGTCCACTATGTACCAAATATCTTCGGCATCCTTATTTGCGCTGATATTACGGTCAAGCCAAGCATTGAGTTTCAATAAAAACAGCCCGTGCAATGATGCTATTCTTATTTCAAACTCATTATCTATGCTGACCGTGATCGCCTCGCTCAATACTTCGTCAAAACCTTTGACAGACATCGCTATCGTTTCTTCCGGCGGCCAATAGATATTATCATCGGCTTTCGCCACCGCACCGAAAGGAACTATATCCACTTCATAATCGCCGAAGTAGAATCGTTGAGCCTGATGAGTGGACTTTTCAAATCCATCGGCTATCAATGCCCGACAGATTTCATTATACCTATCCCAGCAGGTTACGGCAATGGCAATATCGAGGTCTTTAGTTTTTCTTCTCGCCGATGTATTGGCGAGAACACGCAATATCATATCGCGGGCAGTCGCACCAATGACAAAGAAATTGCTACCGATTTTTGAGAAGGTACGATTAAGTTGACGCAGCAGATCAATCAGCAGCGGATTGTCAATCGTTTCAGAGGAGATATTTAAGCTCATATTCCTTTATCTTTTGCGCAGCCTCGATGCAACGGCTGTTGGCCGTATCCATCAAATCCGCGTATGTCAGTATTGCAGGTGTAACATTCGTTGCTTCTTCATCTTTCCAGAACTTCTCATATACGGTAATTTCCCCGTTTGCGTCAGGAATTACAGCACCTGTTTTCATTAAAGTTGCAGCAGGGACATCCGTATATATAGTAAACTCTCCCGGTGTGAGGAAGCCATCGGTGAGAGAGGCGGCAGGTTCTCCTCCCCACATCATGGCGTCGGGGAGAGTCATTGCTTTCCAGTTCTTGCGTTTTTCCTCATCGCGGAATGCAAACCGGGTCTGCAACAGTCTGGGCTTCAGAATCTGCCCATAGTTAGTCGCCCAGAGCATCAGCAGTCGGTCTGTATTTGTCAGAAAGCGTTTATTCCTTTCAACACGCGCGAATTGCTGATATATCATGCCATCTATGATATTCTTGACTGTTCCGATTGAAACCCCGGTAGCATCCATTATATCCCGGTAAGGACGACCAATGTTTTTCTTATCAAGTAACAGATAGAAGATAACTTTAAGCCCTTTTTCCAGAAATATAGGATAGGCTTTGGGCATTACATCTTCAATCGGTTTTTCGCCCTTGTTAGCAAGCATAAGCACTACATTCCCATTTTTTTGCTGATACTGGATATTGAAATTTCCGGCGCAGTCCAATACATTGACTTCCGGAAGTTTTGCAAGTTCCAGCATTTTGGGCGTGGCATTGATAGTAACATAAAGTATCCGGGCTTCCTTATTATCGGTATGAAGGCATTTGTCCATCATATCTACAAGTGTAAGGTTCGGCTTTACGACACACCAAAATCGCTTGCCCATTAAAGTAAGACAAGGGACATCGCCGTCATAATCTATCGTGGCTTTCTCACGATAAAGATTGCTGTTCAATGCAGCAACGGCTCTATTTAATATTTCTTGATCGCTCATCTTTTGTTCATTTGTTATTGGGTGTTCAATACTATTGAACATTGCAAAGTTAATGAACAAATCCGACATAACCAACTATTTTGTTCAAAAATATTGAATTGTTCAATTATATTGAACTGTAATATCATATTGAACAGCGACAAGCAAAACGACAGAATTGTCATACTTCCTGATTCATGAGTAGTTCACTTCTTCATTTATGAGTATTTTACTTCCTTATTTTTTGCACCGGTCTATATATGGTTGGGATATGTTGGAGTCGCTGACATGGGCTATAATTTCCATAGGCACGCGGTCATTGCAGACCATGCGCTCGTCAGGTAGGATAGGATATTCCATTGTTGATGGCAAGGTGTTCTATCCGGTGAAAGAAATTGACCGTGTGCTGACCCAATCATATAAGAAATATGGCTGACAATATGCACATTCTTACCGGCGAAGAATTAGCCGGAATCATGGCGGCTCTTTCCAATGTCCGCAACGGCATCAAACGGCTGTCAGATGAAACGAAGCCCGGCCAACGCTATCTTACCGACACCCAACTGGCACAAGAATTAAGTTTAAGCAAACGCACACTTGCCAAATATCGGGCAAAAGGAGAGTTCGGCTATTACAATCTACCCGGCAAAATCCTCTATGCTGAATCCGAGATTGATGAGTTCCTTAAACGTAACTACCTGCCGCCATTCCGTTGAACAGACAATGCCCCGACGATTTCAAATTTCGTCGGGGCATTGTCATATAGTAGTGTCATCTTATCTTTGAGAACCGAACTTGGCGGCAAGTCCACCCATCTGCTCGGCGATTGATTTATCCACGACTTTCGCGTAGATTTTTGTTGTCTTTATATCGGAGTGCCCGAGCATACGGGCGATAATTTCCATTGACACGCCGTTGGCGAGTGCAAGGCAGGCGAAGCTGTGACGGGCGATGTGGGTGGTAAGCGATTTATTGATACCGCAACAATCGGCAATTTCGGTTAGGTACGAGTTCATGCGCTGGTTTGACAGCACAGGAAGCACCACACCTTTTGCTACGCAGGTCGGGTGTTCACGATATTTGTCAGCGATTGCCCGTGCCGATTCAAGATAGGGGATGCTGCACATGTTCTTTGTTTTCTGACGGGCTTTGTGTATCCAGTAGTTGCCCTCGTCGTCAACCGAGATATGCTCCGGTCGGAGGGCGGCGACATCGGAAAAGGCAAGTCCGGTCAACGAACAGAATACAAAGATGTCGCGTACCACATTGAGCCTCTCCACTTCAAAATCCTTTTTCATAAGAGTGGTAAGCTCCTTCTCCGAAAGGAATTCGCGGGTGGTTGCCTTTGCCGAAAACTTGATGCACTGAAAAGGATTTACCTCCATCCAGTTGTTATCGAGCGCGAGGCGCACGATTTTTTTTTAAGGTTCTTGCAGTATTTGTTCGCGGTATTCTGCTCGGCCTTCTTGTCAACCTTGAGGAAGATGTGGAAGTTGCGCACAAACTCATTGTCGATGGCACGGAACGGCATATCCTCGACATTGTAATTCTTCTTCATGTATTCGCCCATATAACGCTCGGTGCGTTCATAGCGCAGTACCGTACCCAGCACCACATCGCCGATTTCAAGCAACTGGCGATACTTGGCGTTCTCCTGCCTGAATACCTCGCGCAACATCTTGGGTTGCTCGGTGCGCCCTTGATAGGCGTTCATCACGGTTTGAGGATTGACAGGCTTGCACTCGTCAATCAGTTGCTGATGGATGCGGTAGATTCGCGTGAGGGTGGTGTCGAGGTAGTCATTGAGTTCGATCGAGAGCCTGTCGCGCCCGGTGGAACGTTGCTTCTTCTCGTTCCATAATTTTGGATTCACACCACGTTTCAGTGATGTTTCAAGGAAACGGCCGTCGATGGTGATGCGCATATACACCGGCGCATCCCCGTTTTTCAGTAGCTTCTTTCTCTTGATGAAGAAAAGAACGCTGAAAGTCGATTTTCTCTGTTGCATGTCAAATAAACATTTTAGGTTTAACTTCGGTTTACTGACAAGAGAAGAAAAATCAGTGTGCAACTTTACGAATGTCAGACATTTGCCTGATAATCGTTGGACATGGATTCATCAAAATCAAGTCCAACGGATAGTCCAATGCGAAGTGCCTCGTTTTGCCGGATTTTGCGCTGCTGGCTAAAAATCAAAAGTCCCGAAAATCGTTGATTTTCAGGACTTTTCCGCGTTTTGCGTTTCGTTTTTGTGATCCGCCTGGAGCCACGGAATATTGCTTTAACTAAGTAGTATTCAGATTGTTGTAATGTCGCGCTTTCCTCTGTTCACGAATTGCACACGGCACTATTTCAATGTTCTTCCCGATTATGCCATCAGGTTATTTACAAAGATACGAAACTTTCTTTAATTCCACAATACCTTATAGAATCTAATTGGATGGTTTATTCGAATTCTTTATAATTTGTTTGATGTGGGTGTCAATTTGAGTCAGCAGTAGGTCTTTTTCTGTTGGCGCTAACATATTGAATGAATCAACCTCATTTCCCAATAATTGAAAAACGGCTCTAATAAACAATGGTTTAGGAAGACTTCTTCGATTTTCAAAGCCATGAAAAAATTGATCAATTTCATCAATAACTTTCAATTTGTTTTCAGAAAAATAATAATACTTCCCATCATTTAACATCTGAAGAAAAGCATAAAATTGAGGATCAAACATTGTTTTGCCCAATTTATCCATCATTTCATCTTTAGCACTGTCCTTATTACAGAAGTTTATTGAGTTTTGTGCATATGGAGTTATCCATCCCTTAAAATATTTAGAATAGTATGGACTTGGATGCGGAAAAGAATGCCGTTGTATAAATATACACAAATCTAATTCATTATTTAACTCAGCTATTTTATTGCTGTAGTTCTGACTATTACCACACAAACAGAATGGCAAAGACTTATTTCTAATAAATAATACAAGGTAATAACTTCCTTTCAAGTCAAACAATTCATCACATAAACAAATATGTGACTTACGTTTTGCTGTGTCTTCAGGAATTATAGAAATACTTTTATTATAAATCTCCATTCGCCTAATTGCGATATTCATAATTGGCTGAAAGTCTGCAATACTATCAGTTGGGGTCCATCTGACACCTTCTCCATATGGGTTATAGTATTTCGGGGTACTATAATCTTTGTTTTTTCGCAGAAAAGAACCATCTGCATGATAGGACATTTCAGCGTTATATATAAAATTAGCTTTATCCATCTCCTGCTCTGTCAAACCTCCATCTTCATGAGACTTGTCAGGAGTTTCTATCACAAATCCATTATAAAACTCAGTAATTTTAAGGTCAACAACTCCATTCCCTTTCATTTGAATCACACTAAATAAAAGGTAGTACCTGTTGTTCATTCTAAAATAGACATCTATCTTTTCTTTCTTCCGCATCAATCCTCAAATTCTATAAACTGAAATAATTTTAATCAATCTACTTTTCCATTCGATTTGTTCCTCTTGGTCGTTGGTGAAGACAAGGAGGTTGTCGCAGTGGAGTTCTTCGGCGGCTTCGACGAGGGCGTCGAGTTCACGCTTGCGGGTTTTCTCGGAGGTCATGTCGTAGCATACTTGAATCAGTTGCTCGACCTTTGTGCCGCGCCGTGTCACGAAGTCAATTTCTTTGTCGTTGCGGGTGCGATAGTAGAATAGTGTGTTGCCCGGTTCGTAGCCTCGGCGCATGAGTTCCACGAACACTTGGTTTTCCAAAAGTCGTCCGAGGTTCTCGCTGAGGTTAAATGCGGTGCTCTGCACAAATCCGTTATCCACAACATAAACCTTGCGCGGAGCTTTCTTCATCAGCTTCAGTTTGTTGTTGAAGCGCGGAAGATAGAAGAACAGGTAAGGCTCGGCGAGATAGTCGCAGAATTTCTTAGTAGTTGCTACACTTGACAATCCCAACTCTACGGCAAGTTCGTTTGAGGAAATCGGGTTGCAGAAGTTGGAAAGTAGGTATGTGGCAAGGTTATACAAATCGGTCGTATTTCTTACATTATGTCGCTTGGCTACATCTTTCAGCAAGATTGAATCAAAGAGCGTTGAAAGATAGTTCTTTGTGATAGCTCTCGCCTTTATGGTTTCGGGATAGCCACCGTTGCGCATATAATCATCGGCGAGTACGGTAGCTTTGGCAAGTTGTTCCTCTCGCGGCGCATGAATGTCGATGTCATTCCAGCTCATTGTTTCATCGAGGCTGAAAGGGAGCATATCTATTTTCAGATAGCGTCCTGTCAGTGATGTCGCCATTTCACTACTCAGGAGTTTCGCATTGCTTCCCGTGATAACCAAATTCTTGCTGCGACGATATAGTTTGCTTACCCACATATCCCAGCCGGGGAGGTTCTGCACCTCATCGAGAAGTAGATAATCATATCCGGGGTATATGTCATCAAGAGCCGACATAACCAAATCCTCATTCCAATTATCCAGCAGCTGTGCATCATCGAAATTCAAGTAGGCAAAATTCTTCCCTTGCAGCATCAGCAAAGCAAACACGGATTTACCAACGCGCCGTGGGCCGGTGATCAGCTTAATCAACGGATTGGCGAGAAGTTCCTCAACATCATGTTTGGTTTGCCGCTGTTGGTATGGACGAGCCATCAGCTCATCGCGCACAGTCTTTTGATTGAAGATTATATTTTTCACTGCCATCTTATTAGATTGCAAATATAGCTCTTTTTATTCAATTAAACCACTGTATTGAATAAAAAACCATATATTTTATTCAATACGAAGCCCCTATTGGCTAAATACGAAAAATTTATTTGGTAATTTATTTTATGGCAGCGTGGTTTTTGCACTTCGCTTCCTTTGCTATGTCGATGAACTGCTTGATGTTATACTACTTGCCTTTGAATAGCGCATCGTAATAAGATATGGGGTAATATGTAGAGTCCACCGTCGGTATGCGCGACACGACAGCGAACATCCTGGTCTTTGCACCTTTGGCGAGTTTGTCTTGCAAATCTCGCCACGGTGCGGAGGGGGCGAGCAGGTCTATGACCTCGATGTTGGAGCGCGGAGATACGACCTTACGCCAGTTGGCATAGAGTATCTTCGGAATTGTGCCGGACGTATCGGCAGGTGCGAAACGGCAGTAACAGGCTTCCTTCCGAATGAGGCACACGATTTACGTGCCGTCTTCATTGAGAATAAGCACGCTGACGGCGAAGCCAAAATGCTTGAAGTCCTGACAGACTCCAAGGAAATATGAGGCGAGGTCGTTGTCGAAAATGAAGTCCTCGACTTCATTCTTGACCGTGGCGGAGGCGATGCAGGTATCATACCGCAAGCCAGAGCCATAGCGGACCTCGGCATTGAAACATTGGCAGGTGGCTAATGTTTCATCTTTCTCTATGAGGTCGAGAATGTCGAAAGGCATTTGATTGTCGCCTCCCCACGGGATATAAGAGAGCTTATCATCGACAAAGGTAGGCACGATGTCAACGTCCTCTTTGAATACCGAGGAAGAATTGACCTTGAAGATTGCATGAGCCGAAAGGCCGGGCAGGTCTTCAACCGAGTTAAAATTGAGGTTGTCTGAAAAAGAAAAGTCCATAACTTGCTGAATTTTTCAGCGAAGTTATGGTCCTTATGAGAGTTATGAAAAGACGCGCTGATTTATATCATATCAGTATTGGCATTACTATACTTTTCTTGCCTTTCGCTTTCCTTATTTTGTATTTCGTTAACGACATCGCTTCGGAAAATAACTAGTTTCAATAAATTGCTATGAGCCGCTTTTGTGAAATCAAAAAAACAAAGTTGAATGGTTTTTTCCCCTATTTTCCATTCAGCGATACATTTTCCGGAATTTTCAGCAAGTTCTTTATCATGAGGTATTTCACACTCGAATATAGGGTTGCCATATTTAGAACTTAAAATGGATTTTATTGCCTTACTTTCTGATATTATCTCTTCCATATTAAGGTGATTAAATCCATTTACATCCAGTCTGTAAAGTTTCCCCTCATTATAATAAGGAGTTACATCATAAAATGTGAAATCTCCTATATGGTAACCATATACTTCATCATCTTCAAAATTTGCAAGAAATTTCTTTTCAATTTTATTAAATTGAGCTTCAGTTATACCGAATTCAAGACCCTTTAATGCTTCTTTTCCTGCATTTGGATTTGTGGTTTCATCAAAGGTAGAAATAAAGGGCGAGTTTTCACCTATAGCTACTTCTTTTTGTGTTTTATCTTCCGTATTAACTACGGAATCTGAGTTTGTATTTTCATTTTTAGTATTTGAATTGCAACTAACAAATACTAAACATAAACTTATAAGAATGTTAAACCATTTCATATTATAACAGATTTTATCTGTGCAAAATTACACATTTTCAGAGAGATTAACAAGTGATTAAAGAAAAACTTCGAGGTCGTTGACGCGGAAGATACAGCAGTTGCGTGTCTTTCGGCACTCCCTGGAGGTGAGCAACTTTACGTTGCGCCAACCTCCGTAAAAGGAATAGCGAAGCCAAATAACATTATGGAGGTTGATTATTGAGTCGACGGAGTTCAACATTGTGCGAGCTGTTGATATGTGTATCGAACGAGCTATTACTGTAAATATGAAGCATAAGTGTTGACTAACGAGGGGCTCTCAGCACCGATAGGGTCATATCCTGCCTTTGACAACAGGCTGGACATGACCCTACAATCGGATGCAGAGGCATCTACGATAAGGATTTTGTTCATGTAAAATGATTATTGAGATTTATGTTTGTCGTTCATGTTTGTTAGATTATACTTGATTAGTCCGGCTTAAGAACCACGCTATATTTTGACCCAGATTTTTCATGTTCGCCACTGCCTCATCATCATTCAGAGCCTCGCCTGGTAAACGACCATAGGCGATATTCCAATATGTAGATCCGGCAACGAACATCTCTTTATTAAGAAAGAAATGATTTATGGAGTCAATCGTGTTCATAGCTCCGGCACGGCGTGCGACAGCAACTGCTCCTCCTATCTTGTGCCGGAACATTCCGGGATTTGTATCGCTGACTACACTCGCACGCTCTATAACTGCCTTGAGTGTGGAAGAAACATCTGCCGAGTAAGTTGATGACCCCAGTATAATGGCATCGGCCTCAACCATTTTTTGATATAGGCTCTGAAATACATCATTGCTGACCACACAGTTTTTCTTCCCTACGCAAGCGAAACAAGCCTTACACGGATTTATTGTTTCTCCGGCAAGCTGAATCAACTCAGTGTCATATCCTGCCGCTTTAAGTTCTCCAAGAACGAGCCGCAACATATCTGCGGTGTTGCCATCTTTACGGGAACTGCCGTTGATTGCCACTATTTTCATGTTTCTCTTATCTGTCGTTAATTCACTGACGAAAGCAAATCCGCTGGTAGCCAAAGCTGCACTCATGGCCACAGTTCCCATTCTTTTCAATGCCTCGCGTCGGGTCATGCCGTTTTTATTATCCATTTTGGTGTGCCTTGTTTGTTTCTGCAAAGTAGTTGGCGAAAAACAGAATTTGATAATTTATCGAATTATTCCAATAGGCATCATCATGCCCTCCGGGACGGGTTATATAATCATGTTTTATGTGACGATAAAGCATTTCTTCATGTAGTCTTTCGCTGACTTGATAGAAAAAATCATCTGTACCACAGTCGAAAATTATTGCCAGTTGCGGCTTAATAAGCGGAAGAATGTTTATTACAGTATGCTCATCCCATGATTTGGAATTATCTTGGTATTCTCCGAGAGATTTTTTCATTTCCCAGTTATCTGGAAAAGGTCGGATGTCAACACCTCCACTTGTTGCGCCACATGCGCCGAATAAATCTTGATGACGTATGGCAAGCCATAGTCCACCATGACCGCCCATACTGAATCCGGTAATAGCACGGCCGCACTTATTGCCGGTAGTATTATATCGCGTATCAATATCCTTTATCAATTCCTGCGTGATATATGTTTCATATTTCAATTCAGGATTGACAGGGCTATCCCAGTACCATGAACTTTTACCTTCCGGACAAACGATTATCATTCCATAGCGTGTGGCAAGTTGAGGAAGTGCAGGCTGAATTCTTAGCCAAGCATTATGGTCATTATTATACCCATGCAGCAGATATAGCACCGGATATGATACCGATGTGCTGTCATAGTCAGCAGGCAGTATTACGATGTTGGGAATATCACAATTCATTGCATCGCTATGGACTGATATGGTTTCAATCTGCTGTGCCCGCAGTCCTAAAACAGCGGAACACAACAATATTAGAATTGAGATGCTTTTTATTTTCATCATTTATAGGATTCCGCAAGAATGCTGACAATATCCTCATCTGACATCTGTACGCGGTCGGCAGTGAACATTATACCCATCACTTCGCGGGTGTTGCGCATAAGGGTTTCAAATTCTTCCGGAGTAATGCCGTAGTCTGACATTTTGAGATCTGCCACTCCGCAGGTTTCCTGAAGATTGACAAGTGCGGTGATGAAATCCTCCGGCTTTGTAGCATCAGTCATACCCATAAGACGGGCAAGTTCTATGAAACGGTCGTCGCAGCCATGATTTTTGATGAAATAGCTGAAATAAGCCTTGCTTATCATTATCAGGCCTGCACCGTGGGGCAGAGAGGGATGATAAGCTGAAAGGGAATGTTCAATACCATGCTCGCTTGTCAGGAGGGTCAGTGTCATTACTGCGCCAGACAATGTGTTGGCGAATGCCACGCGGGTACGGGATTCCAGATCGTTGCCGTCCTTTACTGCCCGTGGTAGATATTGTGCGATATTCCTTATCGCTTCACGTGCGTTCATGTCGCTGGCAATATTGGCACTTGCAGCGATGAATCCTTCAACGCTGTGGAACAGAGCATCGAAACCCTGAAATGCTGTATATTTCGGTGGAACGGAAAGCATCAGTTCCGGGTCAACGATTGCCAATGCCGGGAATAGGGCGGCATCCATGATGAATGCTTTTTCGTTGGTGTCTTCTTTTGTAATCACACCGCACCCGTCAGTTTCCGAACCTGTACCTGCTGTGGTAGTGATAGCTATGATTGGGAGTGGTTTGTTTTGCATCGGCTGTCCCTTTCCTGAACCGATGGGAACATAGTCCCACAAGTCGCCATCGTTAGTTGCAAGCAGTGCTATCGCCTTGGAACAATCCATTACACTACCACCGCCAAGTGCAACAAGGAAGTCTGCACCGAAAGAACGGGCTGCGTCCGCTCCTGCATGGGAGTTCTCGACTGTGGGATTTGGCATTACACCATCAAACACAGCTGTTTCAACACCAGCCAAACTCAGTTCCTGTTCAGTGCGGGCAAGATAACCATTGACGCGGGTCGATTTTCCGTTGGAGATGATTATCAACGCTTTCTTTCCGGGCATTGCCTGTTTGTGAAGGTTGTTCAACTGACCTGCCCCGAACATAATTCTTGTCGGGATAAATTGGTCGTAACTCATTTTTGTTTCCATATCTGATTATGTCGTTATTGTTTATACTTACTTTTACCACCCTGCAAGCTGTATTTTGTGCTGAGGTGCAGGAAAAGATATGTCGAGCAGTTCCATATCCTCGGCATCAAGGGTAATTGATACACTGCCGAAATTCTCCTTTACGTGTTCGGCTGACCCCGCTTTGGGTATGGCCATCACTCCGGGGTTACGGATTATCCAAGACAAGGCTATCTGAGCCGGAGTGGCGTTATGTTTCTCCGCAATGGTTCTCAACACTGGATGTCTGAGCAATTTCCCCTCTCCAACAGGCGAATAGGCTATGACAGGAATATCACGTTGCTGTGCGTATGGGATTAAATCATATTCCACACCTCGTTCTTGAAGATTGTAGAGTACCTGATTGGCATCGCAGCCGCACCCGTTCGGAATGTCATCAATCAGTTCCATGTCATCAACATCAAGATTGCTGACACCCCACAGCCGAATTTTTCCATCTCGCTGAAGGCGACACATTGCCTCCACTGTTTCAGATAGCGGGTATCGACTTTTCCAATGTAGAAGATATAAGTCAAGAGCCTCAGTGCCAAGTCGTCGCAGACTTTCTTCGCAGGCTTTGATTGTGCCGTGATAATCCGCGTTATCGGGATGAACTTTGCTGACAAGAAAAACTTTATCACGGCACGGTTTTATAACCTTGCCAATAAATTTTTCATTGCCATACATTTCCGCAGTGTCAATCATGTTCATGCCAAGTTCAATCCCGGTCAAGAGTGCATTGGCTTCGGCTTTCTCACAAAAAGGATTTCGCCCCATGTTCCAAGTTCCTTGCCCGATGGTGCAGACTTTATCGCCGTTTGAAAATGTAATATGTTTCATTTCATCCAGATATTCTCTATAACAGGAGTTGCGTCCGTGATTTCCAGACTAAGGACCATTTCTTTAGTCAGCTCAAAATACTTTTGGAGTTGAGGTGATGCACAGTGTGAGGTATATGCCTCTTCACTCTCATACTTTTCAAGTATTGTAAACCGATTTGGGTTCTCATTGTCCCATGTTGCATACAGGACTTGTACACCATCTTCAAGGCGTAGAGAAGTTTCCATCTCCTCTTTTAGTATAGCCTTGTATTCTTCCAACTTGTAAGGAAAAAGCCCATGAATTATCTTTGTTATCAGTTTTTGGCAAATTCAATCCGTCAATCCAGTTCCTGATATTGGCTTTTGTTTCATTTGCTCCGAAACGCTTGCCGGGTTTCCATTCCACATTTGTTGCGAGAGAATGAAGATTAGTATCACTTGACCCTATTCCGCTTGAATGTGATGTGCAAAACGGCACGATAATCTTGCCATCAAGATTATGCTTCTCCAGAAAGGTATATATCACCTTTGGAGCTGCACCCCACCAGATAGGATAGCCGAGAAACACAATATCATAATCCGCGATATTTTCAACCTCGCCTTTTATTGCAGGACGTGCTTTCGGATCGTTCTGTTCACGATTGGCCCGACAATCCGTATTGTAATTCAAATCTGCTGATGTATAGGGAGTTTCAGGCTCAATACGGTAAAGAGTACCGGAAGTTATGTCTGCCACATCTTCAGCTATACCCTTTGTTGTGTTCGTACAAGAGAAGTATGCTACGAGAACCTTTCCATTTCCAGATGTCGGTTCCGGCTCCGGATCGGGCGTAGGATTCGGAGTGGGGTCAGGTGTCGGTTCCTCCTTCTGTATGGGTTCATCGTTATCATGGCTACACGCGCACATGGTAAGAGATATTCCTAACATCATGATGAGGGATAAAAGCCAGAATTTCATTTGTCAAAATTTTTATTGAAGAATTCCACGATGCGGTTGAACGGAATGATGTCCATGTGGTCATACAGGTCAGTGTGGCTTGCGCCGGGAACGACTACAAATTCCTTGTTGTCCCCTTTAAGGAGAGCGAAAGCGTCCTTGCCGAAATAGAAGGAATGGGCCTTGTCGCCATGAACTATCATCACGGCGTTTTCCAACTCATCGGCATATTCAAAGAACTTGAAGTTGAGAAAGGGCAGCGGAGAGGTGGCGTTAAAACCTCCGTTTGAGTTGAGCGAGCGTTTGTGATAGCCTCTTTTTGTTGTCTTGTAATAGTCGTAATAATCCTTCACGAATTGAGGGGCATCATCCGGGAGAGGGTCAACAACTCCGCCTCCGAGCTTGTAGGAGCCTTTGCGGTAGTCTTCGGTACGTTGGGCGGACAAGGCTGCACGTTTGGCGTTGCGCTGTGCGGCGGAGTTCTCGCTGTCGAAATAACCGTTGGCGTTTACGCGTGTCATGTCGTACATTGTCGAGGCTACCGTGGCTTTGATGCGCGGGTCATTGATTGCAGCTTGAATTGCGATGCCACCCCACCCGCATATTCCGAGGATACCGACCTTTTCGGGATTTACATTGTCGCGGCAAAGCAGATAGTCCACCGCAGCACTGAAATCCTCCGTGTTAATGTCGGGAGAAGCGATATAACGTGGTTCGCCACCGCTTTCACCGGTATAAGACGGGTCGAAAGCGATTGTAAGGAAACCGTTTTCAGCCAACTTCTGTGCGTAGAGGCCGGACACTTGCTCCTTGACAGCTCCGAATGGACCGCCGACAGCAATAGCAGGAAGTTTACCGGTCACATTCTTAGGTATGTAGAGGTCTGCGGCGAGAGTTATTCCGTAGCGATTACGGAAAGTTACCTTGCTGTGATTTACTTTTTCGCTTTGAGGGAATGTTTTGTCCCATTCCTGAACGAGTGAAAGATTCTCTGTTTTCATCATGTTATAAGGGATTTTTGATTCAGCTTTTGCCGGGAGTGCCATAGCGGATATAATCGTCGCCATTACTCCTAAAAATAGTTTTGCTTTCATTCCTGTGGTATCTGTTTTATGAATTTTGCCGGGACACCTCCAACCATAGTATTGGGTGCCACATCTTTTGTCACGACCGCTCCTGCGGCAACAATGGCATTTTCGCCTATCGTCACACCGCTCAGTATTGTCACATTCGCACCTATCCACACGTTCCGTCCGATATGTATAGGAGCAGGAATATTGTCGGCGCGGTGCGAAGGGCGCGGGTCATGGTTGATTGTCGCCATCACACAGTTGTGACCGATAAGAGTATTGTCGCCGATATAGATGCCTCCGTGGTCTTGGAATTTGCATCCGGCATTGACAAAAACATTTTTGCCGAAATGGATATTCTTTCCAAAATCCGCCTGAAACGGGGACATTACTCTTACCGACGGATGAACCTCGCAGCCTGTGAGTTCACAAAGAAGTGCGTTTCTCTCCGCATCGGTATGGGAATTGGTATTATAGTCGAGCATCAGGTGTTGCGATTCGGCATAACACCTGTGCATCAGCTCGTGTGCCGCAGAACCGGCCGGGACTGTTTCACGACGCTCCATCATTTCAAGAAATTCATGTAATTCCATATCACTTTGATTTTACGATGCAAAATTATATCGGTTCTGCGGGGAGAAAATACCACCTGCTTGGGAGTAATTACCAATTTCTATGATGGAGGGCAGAAATAGTGCTTAATTCACTAAAAATAGCTAACTTTGCATATTGAAGATCAACCCAATGGCAAACATTCTCAAAGTCAACAAGCCGGGAGATTACCTCTCTCATGTAGGTGCCGAAAGCCGGCATCCGCTTATTGGCGTCATTGAATTTGATAAAATCTCTCCGATACCTCAAAGCCTGAATAACTATGGGGTATATGGATTGTTCATGCACACGAATGTTCCAAATGACCTCACTTATGGGTGCGGGAAATACGACTATAAGAGTGGCACCCTTATATGTGTGGCACCCGGTCAGATCGGTGGCAGGGAAGATAGGGGCGATTTAATTGAGATTGACGGGTGGGCATTATTATTCCACCCCGACATAATCAAAGGCTCACACTTGGAAAAGGAGATAAGGAATTTTTCATTCTTTGACTATCAGGTTAATGAAGCCTTGCACATGTCGGAAGATGAAAGAAATATCATAGCCTCCATCATGCGCCATATACAGACGGAGATTGAAAGTGGGAATGATGCCTTGCAGAAGAATATACTGGTAGGATATATTGATGCGATGTTGAACTACTGTCAACGGTTCTACAACCGTCAGTTCAGTATGCGGCAGGCGGAGAGCTCGGATATTCTGACACGTTTCAATGCTCTTTTGTCTGAATATTTTGAAGCCGGATTACAGACAGACAAAGGCTTGCCCGGTGTTCAGTATTTCGCCGACAAGATGAATATGTCGCCTAATTATTTCAGTGATGTAATAAAACGATACACAGGCGATAATGCGAGCAACATTATCCGTGAATATGTGATGCGCCTTGCGAAAAATGCGCTAAAATCATCCGGAAACATCGCACAAGTGGCATACTCCCTCGGCTTTGAATATCCACAGCATTTTACCCGAATGTTCAAGAAACAAACCGGTATGACCCCGAAACAATACCTCAATAATCAATAAAGTTGAACATGATTACCGCATACAGCGGTGGCCGTCAGCGTATATCCTGACACGATAAACCGGGCTTTCTCCCGTTGTGGCGACGGCGCGGCTAATCTGTGCTTGGGGTTGGGATTTTGTCAGTCATTTGTAAACGGGTTTAATTGTGGATAAATAGTGGTGGTACTCTCCCGGCTATGTAGCCATAGGGCCATATAGCCATAGATAGGTAGATGGGTGGAAATATTCTTTACCACGGAGCAACTTCGCTTTATATATAGGTCTTAACATTGTCGTTCAGGAACAAATCTCTATACACAATCAATCAATTAGATTGTTCGGAAGGGCGTTTGTCAGACCGATAGGCAGCATAATTGCCGTATGGCTTGGAATATTCCCGCGAGGCCGGAATGCGTGACAGCAGTTCAGGCGGACAGTACATGATATAGGAAGGAAATTGACTTCCGTGAAGGCTATCCTGCGAACCAACCTCTACACAAAGAAACAAAATATTCAGCGATTTGTCAAGTCGCCAAAAGAGCGAGATTGCTGGAAGTTAGAGGGTTGTCCGCCTATGCCCGGATTTGCCGGGATATGCCGTGAAAACTCGACTGAATTTTTAACAAAAAAATTTTCGGGTTGCCCGACTCATCTTTTCAGACCTGCGCCGGAGCGTCAATTTCTCATCATACTGTTCCTGATTTTTTCTTTCATCGTTAGGAATTGCGCCGGATTTTTTGTAAATTTAGGTAAGCAGAACGGAGCAACAAGCCAGTTGCCGCCATGAATGGAGAGGTTAGTACGACTGTCGTACACCTTTTAATGATAACCGGGCATCATTAACAGCATAACCTCCTGTTTCATAGTATAGAGAATGTTCACATGAACATAGCAAGGTGTGAAAAGAGAGGGGTATTTTGGTGAAAATAGATAGAATGTAATTGCGCTGATTTAGTGATAGATAGCGATTTTGGCTTTGCGTTGATTTTCGTCTGTTTCTATCGTTTTTCGCATTCAGTACAACTTTAGTACTACTCCAAGTGTTAATAGGTGTTGTAGTACGACTTTTGTGTTTCAGAGGTTTGACATACCTTTGCCGACACGACAAAGATAACGAATTATGCCAAGACCTAAGAATCTCGCAAAACAAAACCCCAAGTTGTTCCAAAAGGCACTCAAGGATGGTAGGGCAAGCCTCTATCTTGAATATTACCTCGGTCGCACCATGACACCTGTTCTTGACGAGCAGGGCAATCAAGTGTACTATACCGAGGGGGCGATGAGTGGCAAGCCAAAACATAAGATTTCCCATGAGAGAAAGTATGAGAGATTGAATCTCTATATCTGGCTCAATCCCCGTGACCAGAAAGAGAGGCAGCAAAATAAGAACACACTCGCACTCGCCGAGAAGATAAGGTTTGAGAGGGAGCAGGAATTTCTTGAAGACCGTGAGGGATACCGTCTGCAAAAGGAGAAAGAACCGAATTTTCATGATTTTTTTCGCAGACTGTATTCTGAAGAATCAACAGCGACCAAGTCCTGCAAAACCTCGTACCGCCTTATTCACAATCGCTTCATCAAGTATCTGAACTCAGTGCCAAGATTTCAGAAATATGCCGTGTTCATCCGCTTTGACAATCTCACGAACGACATAGTGGCCGGATTTGCAGAATGGCTGAAAGGGTTGTGCGCCGGAGAAGGTGCGAGAAAGACATTCTTCTACTTCAAGAAGGCGTGTGGCGTAGCCATAGAGGAAGGGCTGATGAAGAAAGACCCATGCAAGGGTATTGTCATCAGATGTGACACCAATGTCCTTACCAAAGATATACTTACACCGGAGGAGATAGAACGGCTGCTATTCACTCGATATAAGCAGGAGCGGCCGGATATTCAGAGAGCATTTGTTTTCTCATTGTACACCGGAATACGCTACTGCGATGTTAAACGGCTTGTATATTCCAATGTGGATTTCAGTTCGCGCACCCTGCGGTTCAATCAAGTCAAGAGCGAAGGGCGGAGTGCCCATAGTGCGGTCGTCATGCCTCTGAGCGATGACCTTATGGAAATCATAGGTTTTCCGCGCGACCCTGAGAATCTGTCGGAGAAGATATTTCCTTTGCCCGACACCTCCATTTGCCGTCGCCACATAAGCGAATGGGTTAAACAGGCAGGAATAAACAAACATATCACATGGCACTGTGCCAGACATAGTTTTGCCGTGAACGTGTTGAGCGCAGGAGCAAATATCAAGACTGTTTCATCGTTGCTTGGGCATTCAAGCATAAAGATGACGGAGAAATATCTCCATGTAATCGACAATCAGAAGAAGGACGCAATGAACAGCCTCGGACGAATAAATTTCAAGCGTGATTCCGTCTTTTCCAGAGGGAATGAAGTGGAAACTGATTTTGAGGAATGAAAGATTCTGATTAAATTTGCGATATAATTCAACGTCATAATGTTTTTATTTCATTCTTGACGTGGATTTAGTGGTGGCCATCGGGAGGGATCCCGGTGGCTTTTTCAATGCGGCCTGTAAAATGTACTGAAAACGGCATAAAAGGGAACTAAAACGGCATATCATGGAACTTGACCGAAATAATTTGGAAATCCCGACATGGACATATTATCTTTGCCGCTGAGAAAAGAATCCGGCAAGAAGAAAGGACTTGGGAAATAAAAAACAACATTTTTACCTGACCTTACTGAACCTTTTGCTTTTCGTTGGTGTTAGAAAATTTGGTTAGGTGGCAGTAGCCACATCATTCACTGACCTCGGCAAAATGCGCCTCCCGTGTGTTCCGCAAGAACACGCATAGGGATTGGTGCGCGGTGGCATAGCCAAAAGAGTATCCACACCGCAACAGGACCGAATCACCGTCTAAGGAGCGGTGGCATCCGTTGCACCCCTGCCACATCACCCACGCAAAGGGTGGACATCCGGAAATATACGTTTACGAGACCTCGCCAAAGGAGTGCAATCAAGCGCAGTGTGGCAAGGCCCCGCTTTTTTATTGCCCTTCCGGTCGGGGCAGTTCGGGCGATAATAAATAATATTTCATCGATTTGCCGCATTTTGCGTGTCAGCATGACGAAAGTCACTTATTATCTTTGCAATCGTCATTCAGCCTTTTTCCCTCCGGGTGTAGTCGTCGGGCTGAGTGACGCAGTTAACCATTGACTGACAACACCCCCAAGACGCGTATGAAGAAGACACTTCATATCATTTCATCCACCTTAAACGATGAACGATAGTAAAATTTTTCATTCCCCAAACACCACTTATCCACTTAAAGAAATGAACCTTGAAACTTTAATGACTATGCCCTTCATGGAGGCTCTCGCCCTCATCGTGAAGGGTGCGGTTGACGAGTATCTCGACCGCAACGGTCTGCTATCCGCAATAGCGGAGGCGGCAAAGGGCGAGAAAAAGAATGACTCCAATTCCCTCGACTCGGAGGGTGCGTTGGCTTTTCTCAAAGAGAACGGTTACCCGATGAAAAAAGGTCAGCTCTACAAGATGACGAGCGACCCCGAAAGCGGTATCCCGTTCTACAAGTTCGGCAACAAACTCCATTTCAAGAAAGACGAGTTGCTTGTCTGGGCGGAGAGCAAACTTGTCAGCGGCAACGCCGTGGGCTATCTATCCCCGGCTGATACAACAAAGAAAGGAGGTCGCCGATGAAAGAGAAGAAGACAACGCCCAATGGCAAGGCTACTGATGGCAGCAAGAAGAAAACATCAACGGCCAACAAGAAGACCAAAGCGACTGAAGCCACTACAGTCACTGAAACCGCTGATATGACTACTCACATTGATACGGTTGCAATCAAAGGGGCTGAACAATCAGCCAATGGTATAACCACCTGCAATCAAGACGGCTGTACGGCAACCTCGGTTAATCAACGGATAACCAACAAGTTTCCTCTTGATGTCTTGCATTCAAGATTACAAGGTGTCATAAATGAGGCTAACGCCACTCTTGGTTTTCCTGCTGATTATCTCGCAGGGTCTATGCTCACGGCAATGGCTGCGGCAGTTGGAAACACCCACGCGGTGGAGCACATGACAGGGTGGAAAGAATATGTTATTCTTTTTGTTGCCCTTGTCGGCTCGCCCGGCTCAAACAAGAGCCACCCTCTGAGTTTCGCCATGCAGCCTTTGCTTGACCATGACGCGGAGCAGGAGGCTCTCCATGCCGAAGCACTCAAACGCTACAATGCGGCTATGGAACTGCCACCGAAAGAAAGGACAGCCAACGGCTATGAGCAGAATCCGGTCGAACCGATAAGGAAGCGTTTCACAATGCAGGACGTGACACCCGAGGCCGTCCACCGCATACTCTCGGAGAATCCTCGTGGCCTGTGCCTCGTTTCCGATGAGCTTGCCGGATGGTTCAAGAATTTCAACCGATACAACAACGGTTCGGAATCGGAGTTCTGGATGTCGGTGTTCAACCACAAGGTAGCCATGTCCGACCGCAAGAGCAGTCAGAGCGGCGTGTTCATCAGGAATCCGTTCCTTTGTGTAATCGGCACTATCCAGCCAAAGATATTGGTGGAGCTTGCCGGGAACAACCGCAACGCCAACGGATTCATGGAGCGCATACTCTACGTCATGCCCTCCGACCAGAGAAAGGTGAAATGGAACCGCGACCGCAAGGCTCCGGCATTCGACATCGCAGCCGAATGGAAATCTATTCTCGGCAGACTGATTGAGATTGTACCCACCATTGGGGAGCATGGCGAGATTCAGCCGGAGATGATACCCTTTTCTCCCGAGGCTCTTGACCGTCTTTTCTCATGGCAGAATGAAGTGGCCGAGCGATGCAACCGCGAGGGCAACGACACGCTGACATCAATAGCGAGCAAGCTGGAAATCTATGCCGTCCGCTTTTGTCTTTTGCTGGCACTCTCAGATTGGGCGTGTGGCGATGAGAAAAAGGCAATCGACATCGGCATTGTCGAGCGTGCGATAAGTCTGACCGAATACTTCCGCGTCACTGCCGCCGCTGTCCAACGTGTCGTGGCAGAGGACTCAATGAAAGAGCAGGAGGTCGCGGTCATTTCCGATTTGCCCGAAAGGTTCACGACCGCCGAGGGCATCGCCATCGCCGAGAAAAACGGAATGTTGGCCCGCACGTTCCAGCGGTTTCTGAGCCGTAACTGCGGCATCCTTTTCCGTCACGTTTCCCACGGAGTCTATTCCAAATTATAAACCTTACCCCTTGTCATTATTGTCGTTTTGTCATTTTCAATGAGAATGGCAAAGCCACCCCATTGCGTCAAAACGTCAAAAATGACAGGGGGTTCTATCCCCACACAAAACCGTATGAGATACTCGATAAACGACCCTGCCCCCGTAGCTCAGACTGCCATCGGTGCACCGCTGTACCACCTCTATGGAGGTGCAGTTCCATCCGTGCTGCTGTGGCACGGAATTTACCCCTGCTGTAAATTCATTAGCATACTATGGAATTTTTCGAGCCGCATGGTCTGTGACCACGCTAAAAATGTCCTCCGTATGCCCAAGGGTGACACCCCTTGGAGAACCCCGATACGGCTTAATTGGAAGCCGTATTTAGACACTGCGATTGTTTCACGCCTTGACATCTCCCTCATATGAAACACTACGCAGTATTCAACATGAGGAAGCCGAAAGGCGGAATCAACTCGCTCGGTCTTCACATCGAGCGCAGACATCACCCCGACAATGCGCGGGCTGAACTCAGTCACCTCAATCGCTACGACATCGTCAAACTGCCACCCGGCTGCAAGACGATAGCCGAAGCCGTGGAATACCGAATCGCCCATGCAGGCCTTGCGCGTAAGGTTGGCAAGAATCAAGTCCGGTGTCTGACGGCTGTGATGTCTTCCGACCATGACAAGATGGAAGAACTTATCAAGGAGGGTAAGTTCGAGGGTTGGCTAAACGACAGTGTCAGGTGGGCACAAGACAAATTCGGCAGGGAGAATGTTGTGGGAGCGGTTCTCCACATGGATGAGACAACGCCCCATCTGCACATCGTCATTGTACCCATAGTCACCACCGAGAGAGAACGTGCAGCCCGGGAGGCAAAGGTCAAGAAGCGATACCGCACCAAACCGAAAGGAACGGCAAGACTATGTGCCAATGAAATTGCCACTCCCGAAAATCTCACGCTCTGTCAGGATGAGTATGCGCAGGCGGTGAAGAAGTACGGATTGGAACGTGGCGAACGAGGCTCATTGGCTCGTCATGTGGATCAGCAGGAATACTACCGCAATCTCCAACGGAACAAGAAAGAACTTGAAAGCGAGGTTGCAGAACTTGCCACTGAAAAGAAAAAAATCAGCCGGGAGAAAAAATCGTTGGAGGCCAGCAAGGATAAAATTCAGCAAGAGACAAATCTTCTTATCGGCAAGAATGAAATCTACAAGAGTGCCAATGACAGACTCAGTAAGGAGAATGAGACGCTTGTGGAAGAGAACAACATGCTTGTCACCGCCAACAATTCCCTTGTTCCAAAAGTGACTGAACTTGTTGAGCAGCATGATGAGTTGGAGCAGTCCAACGCTAAACTCGCTGACGACATTGCACGTCTGGAAATGCAGAAAATGCGAAAAGTGCAGGATGCCGACTTGGTGAAATACAAATCAGAGATTGAACGGTTATTCCCCGACATTCCGGACTTGCTTACATGGGCAAATTACTGTAGGCATATGGCTTTACGGAGGGAATGACTCAAAAAATCATAGCGATGCAGACTGTTGGCTTCTCCGGCTCGCTGTATTCATCTCAGCATTCCCAATCGTTCACTACTGAACATTCAGTGGCTCGACTTGAAAGAGAACCCGATAAGAAGCACTCGTTCATCTTAAAGATTGATGGAGTCAGTGTCTTTCAATGGTTCAGAGATATGGCTCGTAAACTACTTGAAAAGATGGGCTTCCGCCAGCCTCAACCCAAGCAGGGTAAAGGCTTACATCATTAGTCCAACCCTCTGAACACGATTCAGTCCGACAAAAGATTTTTCTCTTGTCGGGCTGATATATATTATAAACACTCTTTTCTATGATCCATGTCAATACATTGTTCCTCTGAATATAGACCTGAGCTAATCAATTTTGACAAGACTTCTGATAGCAGATTTGATAATCCAAGTATCTTTGCAATCTCATCGGCTTTTCTTTCAATCAATAGAGAATCTGCCCCATCTAAGGCTTTATTAAAATAATGAACAATATGCCCAACTTCATGTGCAATGCACGCATAAATTTCTTCAGAAGAAAGTTGTAATTTTTGACATATCTCTTGGGAGTAAACTATATATGCTGAGGTTGATGAGAATTTACCGTCTTTATTATCAATTGCAAATCCAAAGGAATCATTTTCAAATCCATCCAACGGAATTGCCTCATCTAAATTTTGATAATCATCGATTGAGTAACAATGTATTTTGAACTGATTCAAATGATTATATATCTGGCACAAATCTGCCGAATATAGATTGTCAAATTCATTGAATTCTTTTAATCCCGAATGATTAACTAACATGGTTGCTTATACTATTTAGAGCAATTGATGAAAAAGACAAAATTCTTTTCAGCCTTAACCTTTCCTGTTAATGGTAGCGTTGATACCGAATTATTGGTCGGAATAATAGCAGAATTAGCAGAACTCTCAATTAAATTTCTTAGATACATTGATTTTATAGCGTATCCTACATTTTCTGCTCCCGCATGTTTAGCGCTAACTATACCAATTACATTCCCTTTTTTGTCAAAAAGAGGGCCACCACTATTACCTGGCTGTATGGGCGCAGAAATTTGATACAACGCTACATCTCCTTGAAATCCGGTTTTTGAGCTTATTACACCTGTAGTTAATTTAATTTCATCGCCCATTGTCGATGTAAGAGGATAACCTAATACAAAAACTTCTTCTCCTACTTCAGATGTCACATTTGAGATGGAATAAGGTATAAAGCCAAAACCAGAAAAGGATGAATCTGATATTTTCAACAAAGCGAGATCATTAATTTTGTCTGTGCCTACTACAAATGCATTATACGAAAGACTGAAATTACCCTTTACGCCTTGCACTGTTATAGTGTTAGCACCCTCTATGACATGGTAATTTGTCACAATATATCCATCTTTTAGGGCGAAGCCAGTTCCTGACCATTTACTTGTTGTGGCAATTCCAATACTTTTATTCCCATCGCTGATTGTTGGAAATACCTGCAAATAAATGTCTTCATCCTTGTCTTCATCATATGTTTTAAGCATTCCTTCTGATACAATGACTGTAAATTTCATGGTTTGCTTCCATTTCCCCCACCATGTAGCTAAATAGATTCCTGGTGTAGAAGTCTTTTCCAACGAAGCTTTGATATCTCCCATTTTCCAGTCAGGATTACTATCTTTTCCCCCAAGATATACGAGAAATAAATCACCTTGATCTGTTTTATACATTCCTAATCGATAGTTATCGCCCTGATATATGGCAACTTCACTATGCGCTGGATATTCGCCTTTTAACTTTTGTTCATTTAATGTGGATTCTATATATTGAGGGGAATATGACCAATTCCTATTGTAGGTGTAACTCGGACATAGCGTTTTCTTAAATTTTTCAACAAGTTTAGCTCCTTTATTCGGGACACCTTTTATACGCACTTCCCAATTAAATTGATTGGGGACATCAGTCGCCCATAAAACTAACTGATCATCAGCTCCGGGTGAAGTCCCATAACTCAAACCAACAATAAGAGCATTCCCTTCTTCGCAGTAGTCGCTTGTACTTCCATAGAAATTGCACCATACTACGGGTGCTCCATAAAGGTACTTGGATGTCTTTTGGTAATCAGAAGTTCTAATGACCTTTACCCCCAATCCTAAACTTCTAAAGTAGTTAGCATAATTACCATAAACATAATTGTCCCACTCAGATTTTTGTGAAGGCTCAAGTAAGATAACACGTTTAACACCGGAGAGCCTCTGACAAAATGACGGCTTTTGCGAAAAAGTTTTGCCAGGATTAAACGCAAAATCTATTGAATTTGGGTCTTCTCCGTATCCTTGAGCATACGAAATTGTAGGCATTGCCAAAATGAGCAATGCTATTACAGTGGTAATCAAATAATTTATTCTCATAATCGAATAAAAAAGCGCGGCACTGCAATCCACGTCTCAATATGCAGGCCCTGAGAAAACCTTTAGAAAAAGATGTGGGAATAACAGCCCCACGCTATATGCGTGGAGACTATTACGCCTAATCTTGTTTCTGTTAATGAAGTTTCTCAGGCTTCGCATATTCAAGAATAAGACATAATGCCTCTTGTTTTCAAAATGTTGTGGACAGACTCTGCCTATCCAATTGCAAAATTACTAAAATTCTTTGAATCAGAGGGTGTACCAACCGAAGAAATATGAGAATTTCACGAAAACAAATCCAACTAAAAATAGCTAACAGTCATTAAAAATTACAAAATCAATTCTATCGGTTAGTGCTTATTTTCTCATAAAGTACATATTTAGTACGACTTGAAAATTATAATCTACTGATAATCAATATGGATATAGTCATATATCATTAGAAGGTGTCTTTTCGGGGGCCGAAAAGGTTTTGAGGGACCGGCGTCCCACCAAAACAACCTTGCTATGTAGGATATTTCTCCAAAGTCGAATATCCCTCGATTAAACTGCCGTTGGCTAAGGCTCCACGATGCACCCACCACACATAATCAACATTTGCCCGACCTGTTGGCGAGTATGGAGTCAATGGCCTTGCGGTCGAAGTCGGCACCGCCGACGTAGCCTTTGAGGGAGATGTTATATGCTGTCTTTGACATGATGCGATGTTGGTTTACATCGCAAAGTTATGCCTACAATATTATGTGGGAAAAGACACCCAATGTCGCAGAAAATGCTTAACTTTGCAATATGAAATGCGTTAGCAATGAAAATCAAACGATAGCACTGTTCGGTACAATCTCAGGACATGTGCCAATCAAATGTATATGCCAGTTCCATAAGCCTCAGTTGATTATGCTGTGGGAATTTGACGGTATTAGCAAGGAAGTATATGAATGGTCAAAGGAGTCTGGAGTAAAGATTAAACAATTTTATCCACATCCCTGTAGTCCTGAAGAGCGAGATGAGTGCATAAGATCAATCGTAAGGGCGGCTGATATTATATACGTATTTCATGATTGGGAACCATCGTATTGGACTCCCTGGGAGAATAATACCAATGAAGGTTTACCTTTGGATTACGAAGCTAATTTTGCCAAGAATTATGCAAATAGTATTGGGAAAGAAGTCGATGATGTAAAAATTGAGAAAATTTTTCATCACAGATTTGGGATATTTGAAGACGATGAACGAGGATTTCATTCTTTTGATATAGAAATACCTTATAGTAGTGAACGAATAGCATCTACAAGGGGTGATGCGATAGCTAAAGCGCAGCTGTATTTCATGACCTATATTATGGATCCACTAAGAATACGGCATCATTACAAATATTCCTTGTGTATTGAAGGCAAAACAAGATGGCATGAGATTGACACGAGAAAGATTTCTCGCTGGTTTGATGAAATATCAAAGTATTATTCTGAAAATGAAGTATAAATAGGAGCCTCGCCTTTCGGCGAAGCTCCTGGGAGAGAGGGAGGAAGGGGGTCATATGTTGCGGAACACGTTGTTGTTGGCGCCCATCGTGTAGTCGTACATGAACAGCTCGCGTCCGAAGGCTTCGTAGTCGAAGTATCGGGAGAGGCCGCCCATCGTCCTTTCGAGGTCGTAGCACTCCTCGACGATATGCCGAGTGACCGCGAAGCAGCTTCGAATAATGGGAGAAACTCCTCTTCGCATACCAGCCGCCGCACCACACAGGACTACCGCGACAAGGGCGATTTCCCATACTACCGTATAGACGGCAAAATCCTCTATGCAGAAGATGACATAGAGCAATTCCTGCAATCCAATTACCGACCGAAGTTCGCGTAAAACCGTCTAAAAAATATTGGCAACCAAGCTCAACGCCCGGTTGCCAATATTTTTCTTTTCAGTGGTCTGTTGTCAGTTCATCATCACGCAGTCGAACTTGTCGCGCATCACAGCCATGTCCTCATACACGGTGCTGTCAAGCATTTTCGCGTAGATCTGAGTCGTTTTTATGTCGGCATGACCGAGCATCTTCGAGATTGTTTCAATCGGCACATGGTTGTTCAGCGATACCGTTGCGAATGTGTGGCGGGCGAGGTGGAATATACACGGCAAAGCAAGCGACAGCGAACAGGTAAAAATTAAACGTAAACCGTTAGAAATAAGCGACATTTCAGTATTCTGCCAAGTTGAGAAAATGCAAACCACAACGGAATATTGAGGT
>Ga0209064_1000943_pt1 | contig 55934 bp, 55 predicted proteins | sample Inofromicrocosms_FD_187498 | JGI IMG/M metagenome (GOLD analysis project Ga0209064, IMG submission 187498) | Mouse cecum microbial communities from Vienna, Austria - Inoculum for glucosamine and mucus D2O microcosms (SPAdes) (version 2) | ecosystem: Host-associated > Mammals > Digestive system >...
AGTAATTCCATCTGACATAAGCAAATAAAACCGCATCTAATTTCTATAAAATCAACAGATTAAACGCCTCTATCGGTATAACGTCTATTCAACATTATCGCCGTAACATGTCCGCTGAATAGTTACGGGGGTAATTGATATTTTCTATATACCTTTGCACACCTAAAAATATTTTCAACATGACTAATTTTTTTAAATTCATGTCGATGGCGGTGATTGCCGCCACGACCGCTTCCTTGGCATCGTGCAGCGACGACAAGGACGAGCCTACACCCACTCCCGACCCTAATCCCACTCCCGGGACTGAAATCACCGTAGACCCCTCTACTGTCTTCCCCAGTGGCGTGCCCACGCAGGTTGGCGACTATGTAATAACCAAAAACGCCGACGGCCTTGTCTCCAAGATTGTCGAGAAAGACGGTGATGAAGATTATAAGACTGTCACTTTCACATACGGCGGCCCTGCCGCATCAAAAGCACGCTCTGAGGTGAACATTCCCTCCGACTACGACATGACCATGAACGTGGAATGGGGCAACGATGAAGACGGCGTCGACTTCTATATCACTCTCAACGATAAAGGATATGTCGAATACGCCTACGAGGTCGATGAGGACAAAATCGACGGCGACCAAGCGGAAGAATGGTGGTTCAAATACGACGGCGAGGGCCGCATGATCGAGATGAAGCGCACCGAAGGCGGCAATGAGGTAACAAAAATCACATACAATGCCGCCGGCGACATCACGACCGTAGTCACTACCGATGATGATGGCGATGAGTCCACCACTACCGTCGCATACACCGACGCCGAACATAAGGCCCCGGTTGCAAACAAAGGCGGAATGATGCTTTATGACTATACGTTCACCATAGATATGGATGAAATGGCTCCGGCATATTTCGCAGGCCTGCTCGGGAAAGGTACCGCAAACCTTCCCCTCTCCTACGTGGAAAAATACAAGAATATAATGGACAGCGGATACATAGATGAAGGCTCATATGAGTATTTTTGTACGTGGATTCTTGACTCCAATGGCATGCCCGAGGAATTCATCGGACAGAACGCAAAAGGCTATGACAAGACTGAAAAGTCCTTCAAATGGTAATCTGCCGGCTTCGGTATGACCCGATTATAAAGGGCGCACGGAAAGTGCGCCCTTTGTTGTTTCTGCTCCACAGGGCAGAAGTCATTGCAACAGAAAAGAGTGCTTGTTTGTGTCGTTGATTGTTGTCATCGGGAGCGTTTTTTGGGGGTGTTGTTCCATTGGGGGAGGTTGGATTGTGCCTCGATGGTGTTTTCGATGTGATCGGGGAGCGTGGAGAAGAAGTCGTATCCTGTTATGGCTTCTATTTCGTCGATTGTGGTGGCTGCGGCGGCCATGCCTCCTTCTACTTTGGCGTTTGGCATTATGAATCCGATGCCTCTTGGCGGATTGGCGAAGGGCGCGATTATCACTTTGAAGTATCGTTCGGGCACGGGTATCCGGCTTTTGCCGATGGTGCGGGTGAGTCGGTCGGTGAGTACGGGGCCGCATATGATGGTGATGGCGCTGTCGCGCGCGGCCCATGCCCGGCTGCGTTCTTCGAGGCGTCCCCAGGCTCCGGAGTTGAGGCTGTTGTCTTGCGGACTCATGTTTGTGAGGAGGAAGCATGCGTCCATGGCTTGTTGGCTCCAGCGCATGTCGGCGGCGGGGGCCATGTGGCCGCGTGTGTAGCCAGAGCGGCGGTAGTCGGCGAGTTGGGCGCATCCGTCGATGTCGGGGTCGGGAGCGAAGTCGGCCGAACTGCGTGAGGTGAATGTCGACGCTGCTTCTTCGGCGGTGAGTTCCCATGCCACCCAATTGGGCTGGTGTGCCTCGGGGTTGAATGATACGGTGAATCCGGGATAGTGGATTATTTGTTGGGGGATGTCGGCGGGTATTATGACATGGCGCAGGGAGTCGGCTGTGGTGACGGCTGTCTGCACGGGCGATGATGCTGCTGTGCGCCAGGAGTCGAATGCGGCTGCTGCCGCGGCTATGATTACGACGGCGTAGATTATGTTGCGGAGGGTGTTTTTGGTTCGGCGAGGGATGCGCCGCGATGTATTCCGTGACCGGTGTTTTCGGGTTTTTGCCATTGTTTTGTTTTTTCGTTGTGCAAAGTTACGTTTTTTCGTCAAGATGCACAATAAGGCATGGCGTTTTTGCATATGGCGACAAGCCCGATGCGTGATTGCGCATCGGGCTTGTCGTTATGATGTAGAGGTTGGGGTTATTCGGCTGTGGCACGGGTTACTTCCACATCGGGAGCGATGAGTTTGTATCCTTTGCCGTGGATGTTGATGATTTCGATGGAGGGGTCGTCTTTGAGGTGTTTGCGGAGTTTGGTGATGTACACGTCCATCGAGCGGGCGTTGAAGTAGTTGTCGTCGATCCAGATGGTTTTGAGGGCGAAGTTGCGCTCAAGTATCTCGTTGACGTGTGCGCAGAGCAGCGAGAGGAGTTCCGACTCTTTGGTCGTGAGCTTGGTGATTTTGTCGCCGATCATGAGCACTTGTTTCTGGGTGTCGAAGGTGAATTTTCCGATTTTGTACATCGTTATTTCCTTGCCTTTCTTGCCTTTGACGCGGCGGAGGATGGCTTCGATACGGAACACGAGTTCTTCCATCGAGAAAGGTTTGGTGATATAGTCGTCGGCTCCGATTTTGAAGCCGTCGAATATGTCTTCTTTCATGGCGCGGGCCGTGAGGAAGATGATGGGCACTTCGGCGTTGACTGTGCGTATTTCACCGGCAAGGGCGAATCCGTCTTTTTTCGGCATCATCACGTCGAGGACGCAGATGTCGTATTTGCCTTTGAGGAATGCCTTGTATCCGGCTTCTCCATCGGGGAAGAGGTCGGCGTTGAAGCCTTTGGCCTGGAGGTATTCACGAAGAAGCATGCCGAGGTTCTCGTCGTCTTCGCAAAGCAGGATTCTCATTTTGTCGTCCATAATTGTATTTGTTAGTTTTTAGTTTTTTATTCGTCGATAAGTGGGAGTGTTATTATGAATTTTGTGCCGCGCCCGAGTTCCGACTCCACGGATATGCGGCCTTGGAATTCTTCGATTATCTTTTTTACGTAGGCCAGGCCCAGGCCGAAGCCTTTTACGTCGTGGCGGTTTCCGGTGTTGACGCGGTAGAATTTTTGGAATATGCGTTTCACGTCGTCTTTGCGGATGCCTATGCCGTTGTCGGCTATCTCTATGCGCAGGCGGCGGTCGGGCAGGTCGCGCGACGACACGGTGAGTTCAAGCGGACGGTCGGGGTCGCGGTATTTTACGGCGTTGTCGAGCAGGTTGAATATAACGTTGGTGAAGTGCATCTCGTCGACATTTACTATGGCGTCGAGCGCGTCGAGGCTGGCGGTGATATGTCCGCCGTATTTCTCCACTTTCAGCTTGAATGTGTTCACAATATTGTATATTGCGGAGTTGGCGTCGACTTCGGCGAGCTTGAATGTGGCTTTCTGCCTGTCGAACATCGACATCTGCAATACTTTCTCCACCTGGAACCGCAGCCTCTTGGTCTCGTCGTTGATCACCGTCGATATCTGCTGGAGCATTGTCGGCGATTTGCGCACGCTCTGGTCGTTGAGCATCTGGGCCGCCAGTGATATTGATGAGATGGGGGTCTTGAACTCGTGGGTCATGTTGTTGATGAAGTCGTTTTTCATCTCGGTGAGTTTTTTCTGACGGAATGCTATGATTATCGTGCAGATAAACACCACGAGCAAGATAAGTGTAAACGCGATGGTGGGGAACATGAACGAGATCGACGAGTAGATGTAGTCGTTTTTCGTCGGGAAATATACTTTCAGGAAAGTCTGACGGTCGCGCGGGTCGTGGGGAAAGAGTGTCTGCACGAATGCGCTTTCGCCCTTGGATGCGGCCTCGTTGTAGCCGATGGAGCGGTAGAGCGGGGTGCCGGCGCGGTTGAGCACGGCAAATTCAAACGGAATTGTGAGGCCGAGGGTGTCGAGCTCCTGGCGCAGATAGTTGCGTATGGTTATTGTGTCGGCGCGCTCGAAGATTGGCCGGGCTGTTGACTGGCTTATGATGTTGATTATCACCTCGTCGAGCACGTTTTTCTGTTGAAGGTAGCGGTCGCGCACTTCGGCACGCGCGCTTTGGTAGGGGTTTGCCGACATGTCGGTCGACGATTGCAGGCGTGTTATTTCCGATGGGTCGCCTTTGATGTTGATGTCGGCCTCCAGGCCTGTCGATGTGGTGAAACGGTAGCGCACGCCACCGAGCTGAGGGGTGGGGGCGCCGAGATACTGGGCGTAGACCGACGACGACGACACGTCGGACACTTTTTCTTCAAGGAAATACCGGGCCTCGTCCTGGGCCAGCCTTAGCGACACGGCGGTGAGGCTTCGGCGGGCGCCCACCGAAAATTGGTCGTAGCGCATTTTGAGCATGTTGTGCATGTAGAAAATTTGCATGCACAGCAGGCCGATAAATGTCACGGCCATGAGAACGACTAATATCCAGATTGTTGACTTTTTCAATGTCTTGTTTGGGTTTTCTTTTATAAGTTAACAAACAAATGTTAAATTTAGTTTATTTTGACCTCATTTCTTTTAAAAAGGCACTTTTAACATTTAAATGCAAAATTAACATAAATATTTTCGCACTCCAAATTTTAACAAATTAACTCTTACTAAAAACCGAGCAGGAATTGTTAAATATAATTAAATTTTAACGGTTGGCGCTTTTGTTATGAAATGAAAACGGCAAAATTTCTTAATTTTGCAAATTAGAACATCACAAATATTCACTAAAAGTAAAAATTATATCATGAAAACAAAGCCGGATTTAGGGTTTTGGAAACTCTGGAATCTAAGTTTCGGGTTCTTTGGTGTGCAGATTGCCTACGCTTTGCAGAGCGCGCAGGTGAGCCGCATTTTCTCCACCATTGGCGCCGACCCCCACGATTTAAGTTACTTCTGGGTGCTTCCGCCTCTTATGGGGCTTATTGTGCAGCCTGTGATAGGGTCGATGTCCGACCGAACATGGAACCGTTTCGGCCGCCGTCTGCCGTATCTGTTGGTGGGCGCGTTGGTTGCTATTATTGTAATGTGTTTCCTTCCAAATTCCGGGTCGCTCGGGCTTTCGGTGTCGTCAGCCATTATTTTCGGCCTGATCATGCTCATGTTCCTCGACACATCTATAAACATGGCCATGCAGCCTTTCAAGATGCTTGTGGGCGATTTTGTGAATGAAAAACAAAAAGGCCTGGCCTATTCGATACAAAGTTTCCTTTGCAACGCAGGTTCTGTCGTTGGATACGTGGCCCCGTTTGTGCTGGCATGGATTTTGCTTCATGTGTTTGGCGTCGAGGGCGACACGGCTCCCGAGGGCGAGGTTCCGGCCACGGTCACATGGTCGTTCTATCTCGGCGCGGCAATCCTCCTTCTCTGCGTGGTCTACACCATGGCTAAGGTAAAAGAAATGCCTCCGAAGGAATATGCCGAATACCATGGCATCGTGCAGCAGCCCGACGGCTCCGCAAAGAAAGAAAACCTCTTCGCTCTCCTTGGCAATGCACCGAAAGTGTTCTGGACGGTGGGCCTTGTGCAATTTTTCTGCTGGGCAGCGTTCCTTTATATGTGGACTTATTCCACCGATGCCATTGCCTTGCAGGCCTTCGACGCGCCTTCGGTGCAGAAAGTGACAGGCGTTACAATCAACGGCAAGACATATTCCGACAAATATCTTTTCAACGGCCAGGTACCCCTTGTCGACGACGGCAAACTTACTATCGCCGGCATTGAAGTCGACGGCAATTTCTGCACTCCCCGTACCGTGGTGATGAATGGCGATACGCTCATCCATGAAGGCCAGATACGTTACGAGCAAGGCGTGGCAAAAGTATCGCCCGATGGCGGAAGCATTGCCGAAGGCTCGGGCGTGATAGCCATCGACGGCAACGTGGTGGAATACAGCAATACTGTCGTTACTGTTGCCAACTATCGCCTTGCGCAGCCCGGCGCCGAGCTCACGCTCGCGCACATTGCCCGCCCCAACGGCGACGGATCTTATGAACTCGAACAGACAACCACGCTTCCGGCCCTCACCGCCGTGGAAGATATTGTGGTGAACTACACCACCGTGCTTAACGCCGCCTCCGCTCCCTACCAGGCCGCCGGCAACTGGAACGGCGTGCTTCTCGCCATACAGGGCATCGCCGCCGTGCTTTGGGCTCTTGCCCTCTCACGCTTCCGCAACCGCCGTCTCGGCTACTCTGTAAGCCTCCTTATCGGCGCTGCCGGTTTCGTGTCCGTCTTCTTCGTCCACGACCAATATCTGCTTGGCATAAGCTACGCCCTGATGGGATGTGCATGGGCCGCTATGTTGGCTATGCCGTTCACAATCCTCACCAACGCCCTGTCGGGCAACCATATCGGCACTTATCTCGGCCTGTTCAACTGCACCATCTGCGTGCCCCAGATTATCGCAGCCCTGTGTGGCGGCTTCATCCTCGGATTCTTCCCCGAGGCTGCCAACGGAGCGCCCATGACAGTGTGCATGCTCGTTGTGTCGGGCGTATTGCTCGCCATAGGAGCCGCGGCCGTTTGGAATATCCGCGAGACCTACGGATCGGCCTCGGCTGAAAGCTGATAACTCATTGAAATATAAGCAAAGGAAGCCCGGTGCGAGCAATCGTGCCGGGCTTCTTCGTTTCCGAACCATAGCCGTGAGCTATTCGTTATAAAAAATAAAAGAAATGATGCTTACATTGTCGATAATATGTTCGCTCACATGCTGCATAGGCTATATGGTGCTGTGGGGAGTGCGCGGGTATCTCGGATTTAAAAACCGCAATACACCCGACGCCATGCGGCGTTACGCCCGAGTGTTCGGCATCGCCCGCTGGTTGCTTTTGGCATTTGCCGCACTTGGCGTTATTTTTCTTGTCATAGATCTTAAAACAACCGGAAATGGACCGTCCTGATTTCAAAAACAACCAAGTGGTGCGCATCGGCTCGTGGGTGGTTGCCGCCTTGTTCTGCGTCCAAGTGTTTGTGCCGATGCTCGCCGGCACCGGCTGGCGTATGCCTCTGTCCGTGGCATTTGTGGCCTCGGCGTTGGTATTATGCGTATATATGCTGATTGTGGCATGGCGCGGCGGCTACCGCAAGTTTGCCGTCCGCACCGGCATCTATCTTGTAATTCTCGTCGCCATCATCGCCCTGCTCGCATGGGCGCACCTCACCACGCCCGGGCTTAATTTGTAAATAGAGAAATTAATTGCTATATTTGCAGAAAAATCAACGCCATGGAATCAATCAAACGGTTATATAAGATAGGGTTTGGCCCGTCGAGTTCGCATACAATGGGGCCGAGAAAGGCCGCGCAAATGTTTCTTGAACGCAATCCGGGAGCAACTCGCTATGAAGTGACGCTCTTCGGGTCGCTTGCAGCCACGGGCAAGGGGCACTTGACCGACAAGGCCGTTGTCGATGTGCTGTCGCCGGCCGCTCCGACAGATATTATATGGAAGCCCGACGTGGTGCTTCCCACTCATACCAACGGTATGGAATTTGTGGCTTATGACGCCGCCGGCAATGCCTCCAAGCCTTGGCGCGCATATTCGATAGGCGGCGGCGATATTATCGAGGAAGGGCAGGAACGACAGCCCTCCGAGATGGTCTATCGCATGAATAAAATCAAGGACATCCTTAACTGGTGCACGGAGACAGGCCATAGCTATTGGGAATACGTCGACATGTGCGAAGGGTCTGACATCTGGGACTATCTGCGCCAGGTCTGGACCGTGATGAAAGCTGCCGTGCAGCGCGGTGTCGAAGCCGAAGGCGTGCTTCCCGGCGGTCTCGGCGTGCGTCGCAAGGCCGTGAGCTATTTCGTGCATGCCGCCGGCTACAACAGTTCGCTCAAATCACGCGGCTTGGTCTATGCCTATGCCTTGGCCGTGAGTGAGGAAAACGCCGCGGGGGGCCGCATCGTCACCGCTCCCACATGCGGCTCTTGCGGCATTGTTCCCGCCGTGCTCTATCACCTTCATACATCCAAGGGATTTTCCGAAGAACGCATCCTCCGTGCGCTTGCCACAGCCGGATTGTTTGGCAACGTGGTGAAATTCAATGCCTCGGTATCCGGAGCGGAAGTGGGGTGCCAGGGCGAGGTCGGAGTAGCCTGCGCCATGGCCGCGGCTGCCGCCTCACAGCTCTTTGGCGGCACTCCGGCCCAAATCGAGTATTCTGCCGAAATGGGTCTCGAGCACCATCTCGGGCTTACATGCGACCCCGTGTGCGGTCTTGTGCAGATACCATGTATAGAGCGCAACGCCTATGCCGCCGCCCGAGCTCTCGACGCCAACCTCTACGCCGCCTTTTCCGACGGACGCCATTCGGTCGACTTCGACCGTGTCGTGCAGGTGATGAAGCAGACCGGTCACGACATACCCTCCCTCTACAAGGAAACGGCCCGTGGCGGCCTCGCCGTAATAAAATAATCTTGATATTGCGTCAAAAAAGCCGGCTATGCCGAAAATGTAAGGTCGCACGGGACGAGAAATGCGGTTCAAATAAGGGCGTATCACAGAATCGCGTAGCGATTCAAGAGTGTAGCCGTGGGTGAGGGAGTGGCGAAGCCACGACCGTAACCCACGGAAAAAGGTTGTCGGTAACCGGGGATTTGGAGCGGAGGCCGGCCGGAGCGTTCGGCTATGCTAGCCGTGATGCAGAACGCTACGCTGTCGCTCGCTCCAATACCACGGGTGTATACAATTCGCATTACCGGGGGTTACGCTATCGGCTCCACCCCCGGCTACTTTCTTGAAGCGCATACGCGCTTCTTCTCCTTGGAGATAGGTTATTTGAACCGCATTGCACGAGCCGTGTGGCCCTGCAATATAGGCATAAATCGCCTTTTTGACACACTCTCTTCTATTTGATGTCGAGCAATTTGTGCAGGAGCGCTGACATGTCCGAAGGTATCGACAGGCGGATGTCGTCCCAAGGCCCGTCGGCTCCCACGGCCTGCATGAAATGGCGGTTCTCGCGGGCGTAGACAGCGGCCATCATGTGATTTTTAGTGTTGCTTCCCGAGGTGGAGTATGATGCGTTGGCGAGACGGTCGGCCATTTTCACCAAGGGAGCATAGGCAGTGGTGCGGATGCCGGCATAGTAGCGGTCGTCGGCGCGTTCGGCGCGTGTCCGTCCCTTCTCGTTGGTTAGCGCATAGGCTATTTCTGCGGCCATAAGTGCCGTAGAGTGGGGAAGGAAGGATTCGGCTATGCGCACCACATCGTTGTAGGTGAGACGGGCATCTTCAATTGAATCATGAAAATACGCGCCAAATATTACAGCCGGCAGGTCGGCCGGGTCGGGACATATTTCCGCGACAAACCGGCAGGTGAAGTCGGCCACCATTTGCAGGTGGAATCCATAAGGGTGCACACGGTCGTAATGCTGGTTTACGTCGGCGTGGATATCGAAAGCTCGTTTGCGGATGCTTTCGATGAGCGGAGCGTTCCGGCGCATCCATAGGTTGAATTCTTCCTGCGTCATGGTGTTATAATTTGGTGGTTTCGGCCGGAATCTGCATTGTGGCGCAGTGGAGAGAACCGTGCTGGCGGATTAGTTCGCGGCAGTCGACGGGCACTATGTCGTAGCCGGGGCAGGCCTCTTTCATGCGCTCGATTGCGATGGTGTCATATTTATCCGAGCCGTAAACAGGCAGCAGTATTGCGCCGTTTGTTATCAGGAAATTGGCATACGTGGCAGGGAGGCGTTCGCCGTCTTCGTCGAATATCGGTTCGGGTATCGGCAGCTCGACGATGCGGTAGGAGAGTCCTTCGGCAGTGCGGAATGTGCGGATTTGGTCGCGCATCTTGGCAAGCTCGTCGAAATGCTCATCGTCGGGGCGGTCGCAGGCCGTAATGGCTATCACGTCGTCGGGGAGGAAGCGGGCCAAGGTGTCGACATGGCTGTCGGTGTCGTCGCCGCGGAGAAAGCCGTGGTCGACCCACAGCACGCGCTCTGCCCCGAGTCGCCGGCGCAGTTCGTCTTCAAGAACTGTTTTGTCGGCTGTGCCGTTGCGGTTGAGCGAGCACAGGCATTCCGACGTGGTCATTATCGTGCCTTTGCCGTCAGACTCTATCGAGCCTCCTTCGAGCACAAAATCGAGCTCGGATACATATTGCTCCGGTTGGCACATCTCTCTTTCGAGAAGCAAGTGGCGGTTTACCATATTGTCGAGGTTGGAGGCGAATTTCAGTCCCCATCCGTCGAACTTGAAATTGTGGCAACGGAATTCCTTGCCGTGAAGCGTGGTGATAAAGCCATAGTCGCGCGTCCACGTGTCGTTTGTGGGGCACTCTATGGCCTTGATGCAGAGGGTAGGGGGGATGTCGGATGGGCGCGGCGTTACGGCTATTACGTCGGCACGGTCGGCGATTGCCCGAGCCATTGCGGCATAGGTGGCATGAACCTGCGGCAGACGCGGAGCCCAGTCGGTGGCTTCATGCGGCCAGGCTATCAACACCGCTTGTTGCGGCTCCCATTCGGCGGGCAGACGATATTTCTCTTTATTCATTGTCATAGTCATTCAGGCTGTCCCAGATCGACTCCTGGGATTCGATATATTCCCGGCAGAAATCCCTGAATCCGTTGCGTTCGGAATTTCCGACGGAGTGGCACCATTCCCGGTAAATCTCGCGGAGACCGGGATCCTCCGCTACAAGTTTCTTGAATTCGGCTTCTGCTATATCGACGCTTTTGTGTTGAATTATGAGGTCTTGAAAAAACTCTTCAATATTTTCCATTGGTATTGATGATGCAAGAGTACAAAAATTTGGCGACAAAAATAACAAAATATATTTAAATGCCAAAATTGTTTTGCTTTTTCAAGGAAAATTGTTACCTTTGCTTTGCAACCAAAACTTCATATAATATACCATGGGATTAAATCTTGAAAAAGGCGAGAACAAAAAACTCGCCAACGGCCTCAGCCGCTTCCATATCGGTCTGGGCTGGGACGTGAGGGAAGATTCCTCTCCATACGATTTCGACCTTGATGTGTCTGCGTTCATGATTGGCGCCGACAAAAAAGTGCTCGGCGACGCATACGTTGTATTTTATAACAGTGATAACCGCCTTCGCGTCGACGCCGACGGAAATCTGATAAAACCGTTGAAGATTGTCGATGCCTCTGCTTGGACGGATAATGACAAGATGCGCGACGAGTCGCGCCCTGTCGATCCCGAGCTGTCGGTAATCGGCTCGCTCGACGATGAGGACGGCTCCACATCTGACGACGGCGATGACGAGACCATGGACATCGACCTCTCGCTCGTGCGTCCCGACGTGAAAGAAATAGTGATATGCGTGAGCATCTACCACTATGCCGAACGCCGCCAGAATTTCGGCCAGGTCGAGCGCGCCTATGTGCGCCTCTATCGTCCCGGATGCGAGCGCATGGGCGCCGAGGAATACATCTACGACCTCACCGAAGACTTCTCCGCCGACCACTCCGTAGAATTCTGTCGCCTCTACCGCCACAACGGCGAATGGAAAATCCAGGCCCTCGGCATAGGCCATAAGGGCGGCCTCGAAGAACTCGTCGCCAAATTCACATAAGCAGGAACGCAAGCATAGGCAGGAACGCAAGCCTCCGGCTTGCGCCCGTGATTGCAACGTTGCAAGCATCGTAAAGCCCGGCGGCTGCGATTAATCTTATAATATTGCAAAGATTGCCGAGATATAAATATAAAATGGTAAATTTGCAATGTAAAACAAAACTAAAAACGATATTATGATAAATCTCGAAAAAGGACAAAGAGTAACCATCGAACTCTCAAAATTCACAATAGGCCTCGGCTGGGACACCAACCAGACCGACACCGGCTTCGACTTCGACCTCGATGCCTCCGCTTTCATCCTTGGTGAAAACAAAAAGATTCTCGCCGACGAATACTTTGTGTTCTACAACAACCTCAAATCACCCGACGGCTCCGTGGAGCACACCGGCGACAACCTCACCGGCGAAGGCGAGGGCGACGACGAAAGCATCCGCATCGACCTTACCCGCATCGACCCTCGCGCCACCGAGATATGCTTCGTGGTGACGATACACCAAGCCGCCGAACGCCGCCAGAACTTTGGCCAGGTGCGCAACTCTTTCATCCGCATCTACAACAGCGAGACCGGCGAGGAAATAGCCCGCTACGACCTCGAAGAAGATTTCAGCGTGGAGACAGCCGTGGAATTCGGCCGACTCTACAAGAAAAACGGCCAGTGGCGTTTCGAAGCCATGGGCGTAGGCTACAAACACGGTCTTGATAAATTCCTTGAAAAATATAACTAAGCCATGGCTATAAAACTTGAAAAAGGTCAGCGAATCAACCTTGAAAAATCAAATGGTTCGCGCATGACGCAATTCTGCGTGGGATGCAACTGGGGAGCAATCGTGACAAAAGGCTTCCTCGGCCTTACCAAAAATGTGCAGGATGTCGACCTCGACCTCAGCTGCGTGATGCTCGACGCCAACGGCAACCTCTGCGACCATATCTACTCGCCCCTCTATCGCACCGACTTCCTCGGACGCTATGGCATGCCGGCGGGTAAAGTGGATTCCAACGACTTTGCCCTCCACCACTCGGGCGACGACCTCAAAGGCGACCAAAGCGGCGACGACGGCCTCGACAACGAAATCATCACCGTCGACCTCAATCGCGTGTCGCCAAACGTGCAGCAAATATTCTTCTTCCTCAACAACTGCGGCCGCGAGGACTTCTCGCAGATTCCCTACGCATCGATTCGCATGTACGAAGGCACGCCCACACGCGTCAAGGAAGTGTTCGCGCAGTACGACGTGGCAGCCGAGCCCCGCTATGCCGGTGCCACTGCCGTGATTATGGGCAAGCTCTACCGCCACAACGGCGAATGGAAATTCTCGGCCATCGGCGACGCATATCCCGACCCCAACCTCTGCGAGACAATCCGCCGCATAGTAATGAATTACAAATAAGAAAATGAGAAAACTTCCCGTATATCTTCTGCTCGACACTTCCGGCTCTATGTTCGGCGAACCGATCGAAGCCGTGAAAAACGGCGTGCAGGTGCTCGTAAGCACTCTCCGTTCCGACCCTTACGCCCTCGAGACAGCATATTTGAGCATAATCACTTTCAACAGCTCGGCGCAGCAAATCACTCCGCTTACCGAACTGGCCAACTTCCAGCAGCCCAATATCGACGCAAGCGGCTGCACTGCTCTCGGTGAGGCTCTCTCGCTGCTGGCTCACAAGGTCGACACCGAAGTGACAAAAACCACTCCCGAGAAAAAAGGCGACTGGAAGCCCCTGGTGTTCATCATGACCGACGGCGTGCCCACCGACGATATTCGCAAGGGCCTCGAGGAGTTCCGCAAACGCAAGTTTGGCATGGTAGTGGCATGTGCCGCCGGCCAGGCTGCCGATACCAACGTGCTCAAACAAATCACCGAATGTGTCGTATCGCTCGACACAGCCGACTCCGCCACCATCAAGTCATTCTTCAAGTGGGTATCGGCATCGGTTAGCGCCGGCTCCATGAAAGTGGAGGAAACAGGACGCGAAATGGGCACGCTCAGCGAATTGCCGCCTCCTCCTCCCGAAGTGAATATAGTGGTATAATTCTAAAAAAAAGAAACATTATGGATTTTAACGAACTTAAAAAATCACTCCTCGAAGACGGAGTAATAGACGCGGCCGAAGTGGCCACACTGAAAAAAGAACTCTATGCCGACGGAATCATCGACAAGGACGAAGCCGAATTTCTCTTCGAACTCAACGATGCCGTTTCAGGCCACGAAAACGCTCCCGAATGGAACGAATTCTTCGTGCGCGCAATTTCCGATTTCCTTCTCGCCGACGAAGTGTCGCCCGGAGAGATTGATGCCGACGAATGTGCATGGCTTATCGAAAAAATCGGAGCCGACGGCAAGGTCGACGGTGTGGAAAAGGCTCTTCTTGCCAACTTGAAAAAGGAAGCCAAGGCATTCCCCGCCGCACTCGAAGCCCTGCTCGGCTAATTACCCCATACCGATATCCGGTGCAAAATAAGTATATCACAGCAGAGCGTTAATGCTTTGAATGTAGGGACGCACGGCTCGTGCGTCCGTTGCAATAATATTATTAAGCGGACGCACGAGCCGTGCGTCCCTACATCGTGATAGTCACCGGATATTATTATCCGAAAAACAAGTAACACTGAAAGAATGGGACGCAGACTGCCCGTATATTTGCTGATAGACACCTCCGGCTCGATGAAAGGAGAGCCGATAGAATCGGTGAAGGTAGGCATCGAGGCCATGCTCAGCACGCTTCGCACCGACCCCTATGCCCTCGACACCGTGAGCATAAGCATCATCACCTACGACAAGGATGTAAAGCAGGTGCTTCCGCTCACGCCGATTGACCAAATACAGATGCCCGAGATTGTCACACCCGAAAGCGGCCCTACACACATGGGTGCCGCTCTCGAAATGCTGTGTCGCAACGTAGAGCGCGAGGTGGTGAAAGGCACCCCCGACCAAAAAGGCGACTGGATGCCGATTCTGTTTATTATGACCGATGGCAAGCCCTCCGACATTCAGCTTTACAATCAGATGGTGGGAGAGGTGAAAAAACACCAGTTTACCAACATTGTGGCGTGTGCCGCCGGCCCCAAGGCTCAGACCGAGCCCCTGCGACTGCTCACCGACAAGGTGTTTCAGATCGACACGCTCGACAGCACCACCTTCATGAAATTTTTCAAGTGGGTGAGCGGCGTCATAGAAGAAGGCGGCAAGTCGATGGGTGCCACCGACGACATAGCCCTGCCGCCCCCGCCCGACGAAGTGAATGTCGTAATCTGATTCCCGGCTTATGAACGTAAAACTGATAGGAAATTTCATCCAGCACCTCGAAGTGGAGCTGATGCCAGGCGAGGACTTTTACGCACAGCGCGGCGCGCTTATCTATCTCGAACAAGGTGTCGAGAAAGAAACCGTGGCCAACACCGGCGGAGCCTCCGGAGCGCTCGGGGCCATCGGCAACATGATAGGAGCCCGGCTCTCGGGCGAATCGATACTTGTCGTGCGCTATTTCAACCGCTCGGCCATGCCGCGCCGCATAGCGCTTGGCGGAAGCTACGGCCTTCATCCCGTGAAAATCGTCGGCGAGACCATAATATGCAACAAAGGCGTGTATGTGGCGTCGAACAACCGCGTGAGCGTATCCACCCGCATCTCGATAGCCGGTATCACCGGCGGCATGGGTGTATTCCTGCAAAAGATTTCCGGGTCGTCGACCGTGTTTCTCGACTGCAAGGGCCAGCCGATTGTAAAGGAACTTGGCCCCGGTGAGACCATTGAGGTGGACGAAAATCATATTATAGCGATGCAGGGCATCGACGACAGTCGCCTGTCGTCGGCATGGTCGCTTAGAAATATTTTTGGAGGCGAAGGCCTGAGCATGCTCCGCATCACCGGCCCCGGCAAAGTGCATCTCAGCCCCGGTTCGATAATTCCGCCCGTCAGCGCTCAATAAAAAATGGCAAACAGTGTAGGGACGCACGGCTCGTGCGTCCGTAATATAAGGCGAAAATCACAAGTTTAATATGCGAAGACTCCCGGTATATTTCTTAATCGACGTGTCCGAGTCGATGGTGGGGCAACCCATAGCCTCGGTGCAAGAAGGCATGCGCACTATAATTCAGGAATTGCGCACCGACCCATATGCCCTCGAAACTGTGTTTGTGTCTATAATAGCCTTTGCCGGAAAAGCGGCTACGCTTTCTCCGCTTACGGAATTATACATGTTCTATCCTCCGTCGTTCCCGGTCGGAGGCGGCACATCGCTCGGCGCTGGCCTCAATTGCCTGATGGACTGCCTCGACCGAGACATACAGAAAACCACGATGGAGCAAAAGGGCGACTGGAAGCCGATTGTATTCCTGTTTACCGACGGCAATCCAACCGACGACTGTTCGGCTGCTTTCCGCCGTTGGAACGACCGATATCGCCGCCACTGCAACCTTGTGGCCATATCCATAGGCACGAACATGAACACCGCGCTTTTAGGGCAGATTACCGAAAACGTGCTTATGCTCAACCGCACCGACAACGAATCGTTCCGTCAATTCTTCAAGTGGGTCACCGACTCGATTCGCACATCGAGCATGTCGGTTTCCGACACCGGCAGCGAAGAGCTGAAACTATCGTCCACTTCGGGAATCAACCTTGAAAAAGTGAATCCCGAAGAGACACGCCGTGTCGACGAAAATTTTGCCGTTCTTCTCGGCAAATGTCAGACAACCGGACGCACCTACCTTATTAAATATGCCCGCCGGTTTGGCAATGTCGACGACATGGAGCACATCCTCGGTCGCGGTTTCGGACTTGTCGGGGCATATCCTGTCGACGAGAATTCCTACCGCAAACTCTCCGACGGCGGCTACGGCATCGGAAAAAATATAAACACCAACCTGCTTTACGGCAGCCCCACATGCCCGTGTTGCGGAAACCAGCTGGGGCTTGTGATCTGCGAGTGCGGCGGCGTGTTCTGCGCCGGCGAGAACGCCAACGACCACTGCCCGTGGTGCGGCATGCACGGCGAACTTTCGGCTGCCGGCGAAGGCGGCATAGACGTGACAAGGACACAAGGATAGACCTATGGACGACAAACTGCACAATACTCCCGATTCAGCCCCGGCTCCCGACCTTGCCGACCGTATTGTCGACGCTCTCGCCGCACGGAAAATCTCAACGAACCGGCCGGAAGCCCTCGATTTCATCGACTGGATGTTGAAACGCTCGTGGGCCGATTATCAAAAAGACTGTATGGATATACGTATAATCATAATGAACCGTATCAATGGCCTCGACATAGCCATTGCCAACGGAACCAAGGGCAAGCCATATGCCTCGGCTCCAATAAAGCTGCCCACCGACATAGCCTTCGATTATCAATTCGAAGGCCTCGAAGAAATTGGCCTGAAAGCCGTGCCCGGCGAGGAAGAAGGGACATTCACCATAGAGGGCACCCCCTCGTGCGCCGGCGATTTCACTATCGTGCTGAAATATAAATACGACGGATGGCTCGAAGGCCGCGACCTGCTCGAGCGGAGAATACCCTTCGCCGTAAACGCCGACCCAAGGGAGATTATGGAGCAGTCGCAAAAGCCAACGCCGACCGACATCCCCTATTTCAAGCCCGACCGTGTGTGCGAATATGTGAAAGTAGAAGCCGCTCCCGACGGCTCGCCGCGCAAGGACATGGTGGCCGCAAGCGTGCGAGGCCGCAGCCACGGCCGTGAGGGCCGTCCGCGCGACGACCATTTTCAGATTTCCTACGACCCGTCCAGCGAATGGTATGTCATGGCCGTAGCCGACGGCGCCGGTTCGGCCAAGTATTCGCGCAAAGGTTCGGAAGTGGCATGCACCACTGCGGTGGACTACTGCCGCGAAAAATTGTCATCCAACGGCGATTTTAAGGCAATTTTTGAGGCAATGATTGCCTTTTACCACACCGCCACCGACGAAGCCGCAGCCCGCAAGACACTCGGCAACGGCATATATCAGATCGTAGGCAACGCCGCTTTCCAAGCTCACAAGGCCATCACGGAGGTGTCGAAACTGATGCCCGACAGCCGTCAGCGCGACTTCGCAACCACACTCATGCTTGCCATATGCAAAAAATTCGATTTCGGATGGTTCATTGCCACATTTTGGGTGGGCGACGGTGCCATGGGCATCTATGACAAGGAAAAACAGACATTCCGTCTTCTTGGTGTGCCCGACGAAGGCGAGTTTTCCGGCCAGACGCGTTTCTTGACCATGCCCGAGATATTCAGCGACCATGCCGCGCTCTACAAGCGTCTGCGCTTTGGATTTTTCGACGATTTCACCGCGCTCATGCTCATGACCGACGGCGTGAGCGACCCGATGTTCGGCACCGACACAAACCTCAACAGCATCGACTGCTGGAACGATTTCTGGACGCGCTTGCAGACAGGATTCCCCGCCGACGGCATCGGCGGTGTCGACCTTTCCGACGACAACGAAGCCGCCAAGGACCAACTCATGCGCTGGCTCGACTTTTGGATGCGCGGCGAGCATGACGACCGTACAATCGCAATACTCTATTGACCATGGCAAAGACAGTTTCGATAACGGCTACCGACGGTACGCCCATCCAATTCATCGACGAGATATTCAGCCAGGGCGGCGTGAAAGACGCCTATTGGAGCCCCGACAAAAAATATGTCGTGTTGTTTTTCCGCGATAAGGCAGCCAACAATCCGGCTAACAAGGACCGCCTCGAAACAATATGTTCGACCTATGTCCGCCAGATTTTCGAGGCCGCCGGAGGCGACTATTGGCGCAACCTCTTTGCATGGCCCGAGCATGTGGTGATATGGGAGGGCAAAATCGGCATCACCGTACCCACCTACCAAAGCAAATTTTTCTTTGAGGGCGGTAAATTCAAAGGCAAGGAGAAAGAAGGCAAATGGTTTGCATCGGCCAAATTGCGCAACCGCTTTGTCGAAGCCGAGTTCAAGGGCGACTGGCTGAGGCATTTCCATATGCTCATCCAGATAGCGCGCGCCGTAAAGCGGCTCCACGCTGCCGGCCTTGCTCATTCCGACCTCTCATATAAAAACGTGCTGGTCGACCCCAAGACAGGCTCGGCTTGTATCATCGACTGCGACGGCCTTGTCGTGCCGGGCAAATATCCGCCCGAGGTGCTTGGCACCCCCGACTTTATCGCCCCCGAAGTGTACGCCACAAAAGCGTTGCCATTGACCGATCCCGCACGCAAACTTCCGTGCATCGCCACCGACCGCCACGCCCTGGCGGTTATGGTGTATATGTACCTTTTGTATCGCCACCCCCTGCGAGGCGGAAAAGTTAACGACCTCGACGCCGCCCGCGACGAGGAACTGTCGATGGGCACCAAGGCCCTCTTTGTGGAGCATCCCACCGACAAGAGCAACCGCCCGAAGATTGCTAACCTTGCCCCGTCGGAGCTTCCGCAGGGCGATGTTACCAAACTGCCGTACACTATTTGCGGTCCGTATCTCAAAGAGCTTTTCGACCGTGCGTTTATCGACGGCCTCCACAATCCGGCCCTGCGTCCCACCGCCGACGAATGGCTCACCGCGCTTGTCAAGACCACCGACCTGATGCAGCCTTGCCAGAACCCTTCATGTGAGGCCAAATGGTTTGTGTTCGACAACACCACCAAGCCACGCTGCCCGTTCTGCGGCACCGAATATCACGGACAGCTCCCCGTGCTCAATCTCTACTACTCGCCGAAGCAAGGCGTGTTCAAGCCCGAAAACTACCGTCTGATGGTCTACAACCGCCAGTCGCTCTACATGTGGCACGTCAACCGCTTCATCTTTCCCAACGAGAAACTAACCGCCGAGGAAAAGCGGCCTGTCGGCGATTTCCATTTCCACAACGGCAAGTGGATACTTATCAACCGCCGTCTGCCATACATGTGGGACAAGGACACCGACACCAAGATTGAAATTGGGCAGGCCGTCGAACTCACCGAAGGCAAGAAAATCCTCCTCGGCAAAAACGACGGCGACCGCCTCATCATAGTCCAGCTCGTCAACAATTAACCCTTTAAGTATGTCTCAGGAGAAAGTTAATGCTTTGAGTGTAGGGACGCACGGCTCGTGCGTCCGTGGCAAAATGGCGACAATTTATCATGTAAAAGATATTTACGCGGACGCACGAGCCGTGCGTCCCTACTCTGTGATTACATTAGCTTTTTAATCATTTAAACTGATCCTATGGAAGAATACCGAATCAACCTTGAAAAGGCAGGCGAAGCCGAAATCAACACGGGCTATTGCGAAGAAACGGCGGAGATAACAAGCGAGTATCTCAAACAGACCACCTCGATAGGCGGGTGGCTGTCGCTGTTCCTGTTTGTCGTGGGGCTTGGCAGCCTTGTCTCCGCTGTTTACCCCATTGCCACGTTCGACATCGCGGAATACGACGGAAGTTATTTGCTCGCGTCATGCGATGTATTTCTCGGATTTATGTGTCTGTTTATCGGCATATACACCATATACTCTTTTGTGCAGCGCAAGCCCAACGCCGTGTTTGTGGCGAAGATATATGTGGTTCTCATTTTTGTGATGAACCTGACAAACCTTGTCACGGGAGGCTTGGAAACCGGGAATGGTATCGGTTCGGCCAATCAGGTTGTTAAAGGCGTGATATGGGGTGTGATTTGGTATCTCTATCTCATTAAATCCAAAAAGGTCGCCGAAGTGATTCCACATGATTTCCGCAGCCGTAAATCGTTTGACTATTACATTATTTGTGTGCTTGTGATTCTTCCTGTGATAATACTCACGGTTGGATTGCACAAAGCATTTGCCGACAATGAAAGCCGGCGTGCCGAGATGATAGAGAATGTAGTGCTTGCCCCCGGCGAGCACACCGACGGCGTGGCCGTGTTCCGCGTGCCGGATTATTTTTCATGTGAATGGGAAGATGTGGAGCCTGTGCCTGGAAATAAAATCCGCGTCTACACCATCGATGCTCCCGGCATTATCGCCAACATATGCAGCGACTTCGACGGCGACATCTCCTACAAAAATTTCAAAGAATATGTCGACAGCTGGCGCAACGATGAGTTTGCCGGCGATTCATCGGAATTGGTCTTTGATGAGGAAGGCGAGATAAACGGCAACCAATATCGCTACATGGTCACGAGATACTATGACGAGGAAGGCGAGGTGGCATGGCGTTACGCCTTGGTCTATGACAAGGACGACGACAAGCTGACGCTTATCTCGGCCTACGACGGCTATCCCGGTACTGACTATAAATGGGGACCGGACGATTATTTCCACACGCTTGTCGAAGGCATAAGATTTCGCTGATGGTATATATTGAACGAAACGGCAACAGATTCGGCCCTTATTCCGACGATACGCTCCGCGGCTATGTCGACGCGGGGCAGATTCTGCTTTGCGACAGGGCCATAGATGCCGCCACCGGAGAAACTGTCACCGTGCGCGCCTATCTGAAAGCGCGAGGCATAAAAGTTCGGATACGCAATGCCGGCGATTTCGTCACGCAGTTGCGCAATATAGGCTCCGACCTTATATTCCCGAAATCGTCGTTCCGCAGCCAGTGGGCACAAGACAGCCGTCTTGTGCTTCTTGCGCTTGTGGGGCTCACGCCGTCGGTGTTGATGTTTTTGCCGGTCGATGGTGTGCTTGTGTTCTATTTCATAGCAATGTACTTTTCGCTCATATGGGGCCTATTCTTCTACTATCTCTTTAAGACTCCGCAGGTTACGACGCGCACCACTGTGGCCATATTCTTTGCCGTGCAAGCCTTTGTCTTTCTTGTGTGGGACTTGTTGGGGCTGGCCCATATGAATCCGTTCTACATCCTGCTCAACCTATCGTTTCCGCTCGATGCCTTGGGCTATATATTCGGAGTGGGGCTCACCGAGGAATTTGCCAAGGCCCTGCCGTTGCTCATATTGGCGCGCAAGGCCAGGCAGCCGTTGCTTCCGCAGACGCTCGTCTACTACGGGCTTATGTCGGGAATCGGATTCGGTGTATTCGAGGGCGTCGAATACCAGACCACCGTAAACATCGACCTCGACTACACGTCGGCCTTCTTTATGAACATAGCAAGGTTGACGAGCCTGCCGTTTCTCCACGCCATATGGTGCGGAATCGCCGGCTATTTCATCGCGTTTGCCAAGCTCTATCCCAAATACCGCATATCGCTTTATGTGCTGGCCATAGCCATCCCGGCCGTGCTCCACGGCATCTACGACACCTTCTGCGGCTCGACCCTCGGCCTGCTCGTGGCTGTGCCCGTAATGGCTGTGAGCGTGCTTCTGCTCATAACCTACCTCAACCGGAGCGTGAACTATCAATCAAGACTAAGACAATGAAAAGTAACGAACGAATAGCCTGCATAAGAATTTTTTCCGACCTGATTATGGCCGACACGGTGATTGATGTCGGCGAGATGCAATATTTCGCCGAGCTACGGTCGGTTTTGAAATTTACCCGTCAGGACGAGATAGATGCCTCGGCCATGACGCTTTCCGAAGCCGTGGAGATAATGCGTGAGGCCGATGCCGAGACACGTGGCGAGCTTGTGCGACGCTGCCGCGAACTGTCGTTGAGCGATGGCTTTTGCGCCCGGTCGGAAGCCTTGCTTATTATGGCCGTTACCAAGGCTCTCGACAGTTTCTGGGGCGAGGTGAGCCATGTATATTCCTTTCCCAAGCAAATGTTCAATATCCCCACATCGTGCATTATTTACATCGAGGGGCAGCCGACAGAATATATCGATTCCATTGTCGAGCGCAACTATCGCGCGCTTTTCTCCGAGTTCCGCCTTGCCGGATTTGAATTTATCTATATTCCCCACGTCGTGGGCCACTACCGCGACGCAGAGCCGGGACTGATGGATAGCATCGTGGGCTTTGTGGCTCCGAAGCTGTCGGAGGAGGGGAGGCATGCCTCAGTGGAGAAGCTGCTGAAAATGACCACCGCCGAGTTTACCAAAGACATACTCTGCAACAAACTCGGCATGGAAGCATTGCGTGGCACCACTCCGGCGCTGTTCCTGAAAACCGGCATCTCCTATGTGGGCGACACCGTATATTCCAATTATCTGAAAATGGATATCGAGGGCGACCTTTTGAAGGATGTGCACAATTTTCTCGACGAATTCACCTCGATGCTCAGCTCCGATGTGGTGATTATGAGCAACAACAAGGAACACCGCAACCAGTTTCTGTACACAGGATTTTATAAGTTGCTGATGGATACACACTTGATGCGTCGCCACGTGCGCAGCCGCGTGTTCATCAACCCCTTCAAGGAAGAAATATTCTTTCCCGACATCGACACGGTGCTTCGCGGGCTGCATCGCCGCGAGAAAGCACTGTATCTCACCTTGCTTGTGCTGTCGGGGGAGGGTGGCGTCAACTTTTCGTCGCCCGACGGGGCACGGCAAATTGCCGCCTGGAACAAGCGCATGGCCCGCGTGCAGGAACTCTATTGCCGCATCTACGGTTTATTTGGCGGCGACAGCGACAAGGCTCCCGACCTCACGCAGTCGGATATTCGCAGGCCAATGCTTAGCCTGATAAAGCGTCATGTCGGCAAACTTGCCGACCAGCTGCACGACGTGGGCGACTATATGGTGAGCCGCGACGACGACGGCAACATGGCCGTGCACCTCTCGCCCGACTTGGTGATGGTGAGAGACACGGCCACGGGTGAAATGACTCCGCTCGCCCTTTGGGCCGCGTCGCTTGCAACGTTGCAAGGTTGACACATCCCGGCCGGGCGTAAAATCGCTGTCATGTTGCAACAAATACCTGCATCAATCAAAAAAGATTAGCTTTGCATTGTAAATTCCAATTAATAAACATGATAAAATATGAGTTGATATAATAAGTGTAGGGACGCACGGCTCGTGCGTCCGGTATTCGTTGAAACCTATTTATTTGAGCTTCGACGATTTAGGCGCGGACGCACGAGCCGTGCGTCCCTACACTGCGATTACATTATCTCAAAAACAAAAATCTATAACATTCAATTATTTGTTTATATGTATAATCAGAACAACAACATTCAGGTTACGCCAAAACTCATCAAATGGGTTGTGACGGGTGTGGCCGCCCTCGTGGTCGTGATAGTGGCCATGGCTTTTATCACTCCGTGGTACAACGTATGGTCGCAGGAAATGGAAGGCAAGGCCGAGTTTGCAAAGGCCGAGCAGAACCGCAAAATCAAAATCGAGGAAGCCAAGGCCAACCTCGAGGCCGAGAAACTCAATGCGCAGGCCGAAATCGAGCGCGCCAAAGGCGCCGCCGAGGCAATCCGCATCGAAAACGGCTCTATTACGCCCACCTATATCCAATATCTGTGGGTGCGCCAGCAGTCCGACCTCAGCAACAAGACCGTGATCTACGTGCCCACCGAGACCAATCTGCCCATCCTCGAATCCACCCGCGCCCTCTCCATCCCGCAAGAATAATATCATTTAAAAATAATGGAAAATAATAAAAAGACGCATCTTACAGGCTTGACCGAGGCACAGGTTCTCGAAAGCCGCGCCAAGCATGGGGCGAACATTCTCACGCCCCCGGCAAAGGATCCGCTGTGGAAGAAATTCCTTGAGAAATTCGGCGATCCGCTTATCATCATCCTTCTTGTGGCCGGCGTGCTCTCGATTGGCATCTCGTGCTATGAATTCTGGGGCCTTGGCGAAGGCTTCGGCGTGTTCTTCGAGCCGATCGGCATCTTCATCGCCATCTTGCTTGCCACGGGACTTGCATTCATTTTTGAATTGAAAGCCGACAAGGAGTTTTCGCTCCTCAACCAGGTAAACGACGATGAGCCGGTGCGTGTGCTCCGCAACGGCACCACAATCGAGATTCCCAAAAAGGACGTTGTCGTTGGCGATGTGGTCTACCTCTCCACCGGCGACGAAGTGCCCGCCGACGGCACGCTCGTCGAGGCTGTTACCCTCACCATGGACGAGTCGACCCTCACCGGCGAACCGGCTTGCCACAAGACAACCGACCCGGCCGATTTCGACAAGGATGCCACCTATAAGAGCAACTATGTGCTCCGCGGCACCAAGGTGATGGAAGGTCACGGCATATTCGTGGTTGAGAAAGTCGGCGACGCCACCGAAAACGGCAAAGTGTTTGAGGAAGCCCAGATCGACGACAGCGTGAAGACTCCGCTCAACGAGCAACTCGACGGCCTTGGCGACCTCATCACCAAGGTAAGTTATGCTTTTGCCGCCCTCATTATCGTTGGCCGCTGTGTTATGTTCTATTTCGACCCGAATTTCGGCGAGATTCCCGGCGGATTCTTCTCCGTGAACTTCGGCGCCTACCTTTTGCAGACCATCATGATTGCCGTCACGCTCGTTGTAGTAGCCGTGCCCGAAGGCCTGCCCATGGCCGTGACCCTCTCGCTGGCCTACTCGATGCGACGCATGCTCAAAACCAACAACCTTGTGCGCAAGATGCACGCTTGCGAGACAATGGGTGCCACCACCGTGATATGCACCGACAAGACCGGCACGCTCACCCAGAACCGCATGCAGGTGGCCGAGGCCAATTTCTATGGCGACACTCCTCAGGCAATCATCGAGGAAGGCATTGCCGTGAACTCCACAGCCACCCTCGACCTATCCGGCGCGACGCCCAAGGCACTTGGCAACCCCACCGAGGGAGCACTCCTTCTCTGGCTCAACGCCAAGGGCAAGAATTATGAGGAAATAAAGGAAGCCGCCACACGTGTCGACGAACTGCCGTTCACTACCGAGCGCAAGTTCATGGCCACCATTGTGCGCTCTGCCGTCACCGGCAAATTGATGCTTTATGTCAAGGGCGCGCCCGAAATCGTGCTCGGCCTTTGCCGCAACATCGCAGGCGGAGTCACCAAGGAAGAAATCGGCAATCAGCTGCTTGCCTTCCAGAATCGTGCCATGCGTACGCTCGGTTTCGCATATCAGGAACTCGAATCGGCCGACGGCGTTATCGACAATGGCCGCATCCATGCCGACAACCTCACGTTTGAGGGCATCGTGGCTATTTCCGACCCTGTGCGTGCCGATGTGCCCGACGCTGTGAAAGAATGTCTCGACGCCGGCATCAACGTGAAAATCGTAACCGGCGACACACCTGCCACTGCCCGCGAGATTGGCCGCCAAATCGGCCTTATCACCGATGCCGACGGCAAGGAATGTATCATCACCGGCCCGGAATTTGCCGAACTCTCTGATGCACAGCTGCGCGAGCGCGTAGGCGATTTCAAGATTATAGCCCGTGCCCGTCCTACCGACAAGAAACGCCTTGTCGAGGCTTTGCAGGCTAACAATCAGGTTGTGGCCGTGACCGGCGACGGCACCAACGACGCGCCGGCGCTCAACGCCGCCCACGTGGGCCTCTCGATGGGCGACGGCACATCCGTGGCTAAGGAGGCGTCGGACATTACGATTGTCGACAACTCGTTCTCGTCGATTGGCCGTGCCGTGATGTGGGGTCGCTCGCTTTTCCAGAACATTCAGCGTTTTATCCTTTTCCAAATGACCGTGAACGTGGCAGCCTGCTTCATCGTGCTTGCCGGCGCATTCATGGGCACGGAATCGCCCCTTACCGTAACGCAGATGCTGTGGGTAAACCTTATCATGGATACCTTTGCCGCCATGGCTCTTGCCTCGCTGCCTCCGTCGGAGAGCGTGATGCACGAAAAGCCGCGCGACCGCAACGCCTTTATAATCTCCCGCAAGATGTGGACGTCGATTGTGGGCGTGGGCGGCTTGTTCTTCTTCCTCCTTCTGGGCCTGCTTTATATCTTCGAACATGCCGACATCACCTCTATGAGCCAGTTGGTCGGTTTGCAGCTCGGCGCAAAGGATGCACTCACACCCTACGAGCTTAGCCTGTTCTTCACAATCTTCGTTTTCCTTCAATTCTGGAACATGTTCAACGCCCGTGCCTTCATGTCGGGCAAGTCGGCTTTCCATTTCAAAGGATGCAGCGGCTTTGTCACCATCGCGCTTGCAATCCTTGCCGGACAGATTGCCATTGTTGAACTCGGCGGTGAATTTTTCAGCGTCACCCCGCTCCGCTTCATGGACTGGGTATGGATCATAGCCTCCACCTCTCTGGTTCTCTGGATTGGCGAGCTAATCCGCCTGTTCAAGAAGTAAGAATAACATCTTAGGATATAATATTATGATGGCCCGGGACGAAAGACCCGGGCCATTTCCTGTATCATTGCAGATCCAATGCGATGAATCTATGCAAGAGATTTATGTGAGAAACTTCGGTAGTGCGACGGCTCGAGATTCAACTTGCCGATGGCACGGAGCATTTTCCGCAGCGAGGTTACAAGTTCCTGGCTTTCCTGAAGGAGATTGAGATAAACATATGCCACGGTCATGTCTGCGGTGTCTCCATTCTGCAACAGGTCGTAGACCTCTTTTGAGCATATTGAAAGTTTCTGTTTCACCAGTTCGCAGCGTTTTCTGAGCGCGTCTATATTCTCCGGGTTGTTTTCGTCAACTGCATTTGCTGCATCACAGAAAATGGCACACACCTCATCACGGATTGCTGAAAGCGAGTCATGGAAACGGACGGGGAGCGGTGTGAAATTGTTGTCGACATGTTCCTTGCACACTTCGTTGATACGCCTGAGGTTGTATGTCATTGACATGGCCATGTTGTTGCTAAGGTGAAACCATGTGCTTTTTTCCATTGCGATTTGCGGTGATGCCTTTCGGAAGCAGAGTGTGAGTCTGCGCCGCTGGCTTTTAAGGACATCTTTTTCCGTTACAAGTAATTTTTCGGCAGATGAGAGCAGTTTCCCCTTATCGTTGATAAAGCCCGTTATAACATCCTGATAAACAGCCGCGCCGAAAGCCAGGAACATCTTCTGCTTCTCATTTATATAAATTCGGAGCAATGGCCATACCTCGGTGGTGTTGTCTGACGAAAGGATTGTCTGGAACAGAGTGTCGTTCAATACCTCTTTTTTCTTCTTGTTGAAGCGGATGTTGCTCCTTATAAGCATTATGAGGGCGATTACACCTCCGGCAATCATCACCGGCACTCCTCCAAGGTGCATCAGACACACCACCATTCCGGCGCCGATAAAGGCAACTCCGGCAGTGATGAACCAGCCGCCGATTACGGAAATAACACCGGTGATGCGGAACACCGCGCTTTCGCGGCCCCATGCCCGGTCGGCAAGAGATGTTCCCATGGCAACCATGAAGGTGACAAATGTGGTGGAAAGCGGGAGTTTTAATGACGTTCCCCAGGCTATAAGCATGCCTGCGAGCATAAGGTTGACCGAGCCTCTCACGAGGTCGAATGCGGCGCCGTCTTCCGGCTGCTGCACGGTGGTGTTCATTCTCCGTGAAATCCATCTTTTCATGCAGGCAGGAGTCCTGTCGCTAACCCATGAGAATGTGTTTATGGCGCCTCTCACCAGAGAACGTCCGATTCTTGAAGACCCGAAAAGTTCATCGCCTTGACTTTGCGAGCTGAGGCCCACCGTAGTCTGTGTGACCTGACGTGCCTTTTTCGATGTGGCAAGCGACACCACCATTATCATGCCCGCGCCGACAAGGAAATAGAACGGCGTCCGTGCCGGCCCGTTCAGACTATCCATCATGAACCCGTGAAGATTGCCTCCTCCATTGGCGGCATAGTCCTGATAAGAAGCGAGCGAGGTAAGTGGCACGCCAACGAAATTCACAAGGTCGTTTCCGGCGAAAGCCATGGCAAGCGAGAATGTGCCTGCCAGCACGACAACCTTAAATACGTTTACCTTCAAAAAATGAAGCAGTTGCATTATGATTGTAAAACCGACAAAACAACCTCCGATAATCATGGCCGTGTTGTCGCTTATCCATGCCTTGACATCGGGAGTCATTATTGTGAGATCCTTGATGCCCTTGATGAGCATGAAATAAACGATGGCAGTGGTGGCTATGCCGCCGAATAATCCCACCTTCCATTTCATGCGGCTTTTGTATTCAAATGTGAAAATAAGCCGGGAGAGGAATTGGACGACAGTGCCGAATACAAATGCTATTGCAACGGAAAGGAATATGCCGAAAATCACGGAAAGGGCTTTTTCCGTGTTGAGCAAATCTCCGATTCCAAGTGTATTTTCGGGAGCGGCCAGTTTAAACAAGGCCACCACGAATGTCGCTCCGAGAAGTTCAAATACCATTGACACAGTAGTGGATGTAGGCATCCCCAATGAGTTGAATATGTCGAGGAGAATAATGTCTGTGACCATTACAGCCATGAAAATGGCAATCACATCATAGAACGACAGGTTTTCAGGCCTGAAAATGCCATGACGGGCAATATCCATCATGCCGTTGCTCAATGCCGCGCCAATGAACACACCGATTGCCGCAACTGTCATCACCCGCTTGAAGGTCGCGGCCTTTGAGCCTACCGCCGACGACAGGAAATTGACGGCATCATTGCTGACTCCAACAGAAAGGTCGAATATTGCCAGCAGAAAAAGGAATATTACTATCCCGAGAAATATAAGATCCATATAATACTGTTATTTTTGGAGCAAATAACGGTATTATATGTTTCTGAAAAATGAACTATTTGTTGCGTTTTTGTTAACTTATTTTAAAGTCAAACCGCAACCCGTTGTCGTTTGTAGCCTTGATGCTGCCGCCGTGAATGGCAATGGCGTTTTTTACTATGGCAAGCCCGAGCCCCGTGCCGCCTTTTTCACGTGACCGGCCCTTGTCGACACGGTAGAACCTCTCAAATATGTGGGGAAGGTGTTCTTCCGGAATACCGGAGCCGTTGTCACGGAATATAAAATTGCCTTGCGTGTCGGCTTTTATCCATATTTCAGTGCCGCCACTATATGAAATGGCGTTGTCTATAAGATTGCGGAATACGGATTCAAGGAGTTGCCGGTTGCCGGAAATCTCAATATCCGGCACATCGAGGTGGATGGTCATGTCCGTTCTCAATCTTTCGTCCTTAACCACGTTGCCTGTGACTTCACGCAGATTAACGCTCTCTTTTTCTATAACATTGGCGCCGTCGTCCATTCTTGTGATTGACGACACATCTTCAAGCATGGAGGTCAGCCGTTGGGTGCCGGAGCAGATACGGTCGATAAATTCCGCTTTTTTGCTCTCGGGCAGTTCCGGGTGGTCTCGCAGCAAGTCTGCACATATCTTTATTGATGCGACAGGAGTTTTCAATTCGTGGTTTATATTGTTTGTGAGCTGTTTTTTCAGGCGTATCTTATCTCTCTCCTGTTTGATGGCTTCCTGATGGCTTCGGTCTCTCTGCACATACAGTTTTACAATGTTCGCCGCAATGTTTCCGAGTTCGTCATTGGGGAAAGACCAGGCCTCATATATTCTCTCGCCATTCTCGGCTTTCTCCGCGAAACGGTTTAGATTGGAAATGCTTGTCGATATTCTGCGGGCAATAAAGTAGCCCGCAATGCTTGCAGTAATTGTAACGGCGAGCATTATCCATAGGAACGAACTGTCAGCTTTCAGAAAGTCGCGGAGCACATGGTCGTAGCGTGCCGCGCTCCTTACCACGCCACCGTCCGGCATGAGAGTGGCTGAATAGAAGTAGTCCATATCATCGCTTTGTGAATGTCTGCCGACAGAATATCCGCTGCCATTCTTGCGGGCTTTGATTATCTCCGGACGGTTGTTATGGTTTGTTTCCGGGAAGGGCGTCAGGTTATTATTGTCGTAAATTACATTTCCATTATTGTCAATCAGTGTAAGCCGGAGATTTGGAACCGGTGTTCCGATCCGGCTTGCAACGGATGCAATATCTTCGCCTTTAACTATTTCGTCGATAATACGGTCGTTGTGCATCTGCAACTCCATATTCATCAGTTCGGAACGGAATGTCTTTTCCCTGTGATACTGAAATATGGTAAACGCTGAGACAAGCCCCCAGGATAATGCGAGGAGCGAGAGAAACACCTTGTGATGGAACGAGAATTTAATCCTGCCAGCCATAGCCATAGCCTGAACGGTTCACGATATTCTTTCCGTATGGAGCGATTTTGCCGCGCAGACGGGTGATGTGGACGTCTATGGACCTGTCGGCAATCACGCTATGCTGCGGCCATATTCGGTCGAGGAGTTCTTCTCTTGTGAAAATGCGCCCCGGATTTTCCAGGAATAACGCAAGCAGTTCAAATTCCTTCTTTGGCAATCTGACCGTATTTCCGTCCACAGTGCAAATGAGAGTTTCCCGGTCGCAATTAATCGTGTGTGCTCTCTTTGGCGTTGTACGGCGCAATACAGCGGCGATGCGTGCGAGCACGTTCTTTATGGAATACGGTTTTACGATATAGTCGTCAGCACCGAGATTCAGTCCCGAGACCATGTCGTCGTCCGAATTCTTGGCGGTAAGGAATATTATGGGAATGTCGGCCGTGCCGGGGGTATTTTTCAAAACCTCAGCCATTTCCGTGCCGCTCATTCCGTCCATCATTATGTCAAGCAACATCAGATTATATTTCTTCAAGTCGAGAGACAATGCTTCCTCCGCGCTGCATGCCGCATCAACCTCGTAGCCTTCAAGTTCAAGATAAGTTTTAAGCCCATAGCGAAGAGCCTCCTCGTCGTCCACTATAAGTATCTTGTGTCTATCCATAATCATTAGTTGTTAATCATATGCTTTTGTTATATTAACGTCGGGGCGTTGCAATTAGTATATTGCGTGCCTGCAATCGCATATCTGAGGCCGTTTATTGTCGGAAAACGGCTTAAAAACGGCTTTGGATGCAAATTTTTCGATAAGATTAAATCAGATGTTAAAATAATTTGTAACTTTGCAATTCAAATCAACCATTCTATTTTTTAACGATATGAGAAAAAATATTGTAGCCGGCAACTGGAAGATGAACACCACTGTTCCCGAAGGTGTTGCCCTCGCTAAGCAGGTCTGCGACGACCTCAAAGGCTTCAAAGCCAACTGCGATGTAGTGATCTGCGTTCCCTTTACACATCTTTGCCCTGTAAACGACGTAATCGACCAGGCAGTCGTAGGTCTTGGCGCAGAAAACTGTGCCGATCACAAATCCGGAGCATACACCGGCGAAGTTTCCGCCGCCATGGTTGCTTCCACCGGAGCCAAATATGTAATCCTCGGTCACAGCGAACGTCGCCAATACTATGGCGAGACAGCCGAGACACTCCGTGAGAAAGTGGCTCTCGCCCTCGAAAACGGCCTCACCCCCATCTTCTGCATCGGCGAAGTGCTCGAAGAACGCGAAAACGGCACATTCAACGAAGTAGTAAAGGCTCAGATCGTCGACGGCCTCTTCAACCTCTCTGCCGAAGACTTCGGCCGCATCATCCTCGCATACGAACCCGTATGGGCTATCGGCACCGGCAAGACTGCCACCCCCGACCAGGCCGAGGATATGCACGCACACATCCGTGCCGTCATCGCCGACAAATATGGCAAGGAAGTTGCTGAAAACACCTCGATTCTTTATGGCGGTTCGTGCAAGCCCTCCAACGCAGCCGAACTCTTTGCCAAACCCGACATCGACGGTGGCCTCATCGGTGGCGCTTCCCTTAAATCCGCCGATTTCATGGGCATCGTAAAGGCATTCTGATAACCAAATTTATATAGAAGTCCGGAAACCTCGTCCGGAGGCTCCGGACTTCTTCTCTATTTTATGCGTCTGTATTCTGCAATAGCCGTTACGGCATTTTTATTTTTCATGTGTCCCGCCATAGGGGCGCAGAGCCTGTCGGAGCAGCCCGATTCAACGGCTGTCGGCAGCATAGTCGCGGCTATCAATAGCCGCGAGAGCGGAACGGTGTCGGTGATTCAACCCGAAGGATTGGATGTGCGCATGAGAGCGTCTGAAACCGGCCCGGATGCCGGGGCATCGGAGCAATCTGCCTCCGGCCGGCAGTCGACACGCCGCGCAGGCTATCGTGTGCAGGTGTATTCCGACAACAATGTCACCACGGCAAAAGCCAATGCCGAATATCGCCGCAGGGTGATACAGCAGCGCATGGGCGGAGTACGTGCATATATATCATTTGAATCACCTTATTGGCGCGTACGTGTCGGCGACTATCGCTCACAGGCCGAGGCTCAGGCCGCCATGCAGGAAATACAGAGCGCGTTTCCGGCTTTTGCCGGCGACTGCCGCATTGTGCGCGAGCGCATCAACAACTAAGAAAAAATAAAAATCAAACAAAAGTGACCTCTCAGGATACAATAAACCAACTTGCCGACCATTACAGGGAGATACTCCGTCTGATTGGCGAGGATCCCGACCGTGAAGGCCTGGTCAAAACTCCTGTGCGTGCCGCCAAGGCGTTATATTATATTACGCAGGGCTACCGTGAATCTGCCGCCGACGTGCTCCGTCAGGCTGTATTCGAATATTCCGGTTCCAGAATCGTGATTGTGAAAGACATCGAGTTCTATTCGATGTGTGAGCATCATATCCTGCCTTTCTTCGGCAAGGTCACAGTCGGCTATATTCCCGACGGCGAGATGATCGGGCTTAGCAAACTGGCCCGTCTCGTAAATGTATATGCCCGCCGCCTGCAAGTGCAGGAGCGGCTTACGGCCCAGATTGCGGCCGAACTCACGGCCAACCTTCGCACTCGCGGAGTGATTGTGACCTGCACCGCCGAGCATCTTTGCATGAAAATGCGCGGCGTGGAGAAGCAAGAATCGTCTACCACAACTGTCGACTATACCGGCGACTTTGCCACCGACCCCTCGCTTCGCGCCGAATTTTTCTCCAACCTCAACCTTTGATAAAAAAATAATCACAGGCCGTAGCCTGTGATATATTCATCAGGAACACAATCCGGAGGATTGTGTTCCTGCATACTTGATGTTAGCGCAGGGCGATGACTTCGATTTCGACGAGCACGTCCTTGGGAAGGGTGCGCACGGCCACGGCCGAACGGGCGGGGTAGGGCGCGTTGAAGGCTGCGGCGTATACTTCGTTCATGGGAGCGAAATTTGCCATGTCGGAGAGGAATACGGTGGTTTTCACCACATTGTCCATAGTGAGACCGGCTTCGGCGAGGATAGCCTTTACATTTTCGAGCGACTGGCGGGTTTGTTCAGTGATTCCTTCGGGAATCTCGCCTGTGGCGGGATTGATGGGAATTTGACCGGAGGCGTAGACGAAAGAACCCGTGTCGATGGCCTGGCTGTAAGGACCGATGGCTCCGGGAGCGGCAGTGGTTGCAATTACTTTTTTCATGATTGTTTATTTGGTGTTTTAAAGGCAAGTAAGATGATTATTTGCCTTTGGAATTGTTGATTTCAATATCTTTAAGGAGCAGTTTTGAATATACGGAGTCGACCGTCTTGTCCATATTTTCGATTGTGGCGACTACGCCGGGGAAATTGTTGCGGAATTCGGGTATGAATCCGGCCATGCCATATGTGCGCAGGCGTGTGCGCAGGTCTGCCACGGTGATTGTGTCGGGATTGAGGGCCGGCGCATAGGCATATTGCTGACGCTGCCTGTCGAGCACCACGCGCGACACCACGCCAATGCGCATAAGCACATCGATAATGTCGGTGACGAGGCGCGATGGAAATCCGTAGGTGCGTACAATCCAGTTGGACTCCACGGCCGGCCGATTGGCGGAAAATTCCTTTACTATCACAGCGGCAACGGCCAAAGTAACTTTTTCCTTGTATCGGACAGATATTGCGTTGATTTGGTCGGAAAATGAGAATTGGAAGATGTTTTGCGACGCATAGCATATCAGTGCTCCCGACAGGCATATCACCCATACAAGTTGCATCCAAATCAGAAGCAACGGCAGGAAAGAGAACGAACCGTATATCGCATTGTATTTGGATACATATAACTGTCCGGATACAAACAGCCATTGCAGAATCATAAATGCCGTGCCTGTGAACACGCCGGCAATGAGGGCGTTGTAGAATCTCACCTTTGTGTTGGGTATGAGCATGAACACTGCTGTGAAGAAGAACCATGTGAATACGTATGAGCCTATCTCAAACACAGCGGTGATAAACGGGGTCATGAAAGAGAAATCGAAAATGGTGTTTATCGTCGAGCTTACAAGGATTGAAAGTCCCGACCCGCATATCATGAGTACAGGCAAGATGAGGAACATGGCCGTATAGTCGGTGATCTTGCGCCATATCGAACGGCCTTCCTTTACATTCCAAATAAGGTTGAAGGCATCTTCGACATTGCTCATAAGAGAAATTAACGTCCAGAGCAAGAATACGATGCCGACTCCGACGAAGATTCCCTCCGACGCCTGGTTGAGGTAGGAGTCGACAAACACCATTGCTTGTTCCACGGCGGTCTTGTGCCCGGGGAAAAGCCGGTAAAGCTCGTTGGTGAGCACGGCTTGCGAGCCGAAACCGCGGCCAATGGCCACAAGCAGCGCCAGAGCGGGCACGAGGGCGAGCATGGTGCGGTAGGTCATGGCGCATGCCTGCGACTGGATGTCGGTCGACAGAAACGACTTTACGGTTATGTTCAGCGTCTTCACCACGCTTATCCACCATTTCTTGCGGCTGTCGAGCCACACGCCATGGGTGCAGTATTCCCAAAAACCGATTGCACGGTTCTTGAGGCGGACAAGCCTTGATGTCGTTGCGTTAGTATTCATAATACAAAATTAACACACGAAAACGTAAAAAAGAAACATCCGCCGCAAATTTTTTTCTATTAAAAGAAAAGAATCGGTTATATCAAAAAATACGTTAAAAAATTTGGAAACCTCGGAATTATGCCTTTACTTCGCATATATAAATGTAAAACCTGCCAAGCGGCCCAAACAAAGAAAATATGATTTTTAACTTTCGCATAGTATCTGATGAAGTAGCCAACTTCAAGCGAGAAATAAGCATTGACGCATCCGCCACATTCCTTGAATTAAAGAACGCTATATGCGATTCTGTCAATTTCGACAAGGGCCAGATGTCGTCATTTTTCATTTGCTCCGACAGCTGGGAAAAGCTGAAAGAAATAACATTTGAGGACATGATGAACGACTCCGACGAGGAAGTCCTTATCATGGACGAATGTGAGCTCGGCGACTATCTCGAAGACGAAGGACAGAAGCTCTTGTTTGTGTTCGACTATATGACCGACCGCTGCCTGTTTATGGAGCTTCGTGACGTGGTGACCGGCAAGACTCTTCAAGACCCCATCTGCACCCTCGCCGCAGGCGCGGCTCCGTCGCAGAATGTAGACCTTGACGAGTTTACCCGTTCGCTCGACGACAAGGCTACCACGGCCGCCGCAGCTGCCGCTATCTCTATTGATGACATGGACGACGACTTCTACGGATCGGACGACTATTCCGACGACGAGCTTGAAGCCGGCGGATACAGCGATTTTGACTTTGATAATTAATATGTATTTCTCCAAGGATACTTATATTTTGCGCCGCCGCCTGCTTATGGACAGGCTCGGCCATGGTGTTGCCGTGATTTTCGGCAACAATAATTCGCCCATCAACTATCCCTCCAACGCCTATCATTTCCGCCAGGACAGTACTATGATGTACTATACCGGGCTCGAGCGTGACGGGCTGGCTCTTGTTCTCGACTGCGACAACCGCCGGGAGATTCTTTTTGGCGACGACATCGACCTCGACGATATTGTGTGGATGGGGTTCACGCCTTCGGTGGCCAATCTTGCCGAAAGCACGGGAATTGAACATTCACGCCCGATGAAAGACCTTGCGCAATATCTTGTGCCGGGCATTGCCAACGGCACCACAAGGATATTGCCACCGTATCGTTATGACAATCTTCTGATGCTTGTCGAGACAACGGGTCTTTCTTCGCAACAGATTCGTGAAAAGGCTTCGGTTGAATTTATAAAAGCCGTTGTTGACCAGCGCGCGGTGAAGACGGCCGATGAAATAGTTCAGATTGAAAAAGCCTGCGAAATAGGCCACGAGATGCACGTCACGGCCATGCGCATGTGCCGCGCCGGAGTGACCGAGCGCGAGATTGCCGGCGCTATCGAAGGCATATCGCTGTCGAAAGGCGGAGGTTTCTCTTTCCTGCCGATAGTGTCGACTCACGGCGAGATTCAGCACGGGTTTCCCAAGTCGGAACCGATGGAAGCCGGTCGGCTGCTGCTTGTCGACGCCGGCGCGGAAACGCTCAGCTGCTATTGTTCCGACAATACGCGCGTGACGCCTGTGAGCGGACGTTTCGATTCCCGTCAGCGCGAGATATATTCAATAGTGCTTGCCGCACACGACCGCGTGGCCGAGATAGCCCGTCCGGGACTGAAATGGCGCGATGCCCATTTCGAGGCAGCCCGTGTAATTACGGAAGGAATGAAGGCTCTCGGCATTTTCCACGGCGATACGGAAGAAATCCTCCGCGCCGGAGCGCATGCCATTGTTTTTGTTCACGGCCTTGGCCACATGATGGGCATGGACGTGCACGACATGGAGGGGCTCGGTCAGGTATATGTCGGTTTCGACGATGAGGTGCGTCCTCAGCTCGACCAGTTCGGCACCAACTTCCTGCGCTGCGGCCGCCGCATGCAGCCCGGTTTTGTAATGACCGATGAGCCCGGCATTTATTTCATTCCGCATCTTATCGATGCTTGGCGCGCCGAAGGCAAGTTCACCGATTTTATCAATTACGACAAACTCGATACATACAAAGATTTCGGAGGCATCCGCCTGGAAGACGACCTGCTTATCACCGACAGCGGTTGCCGCTACCTCGGGCCGCATATCCCCATCACAATCGACGAGGTGGAGGCCACAGCCGGCACGTTGTAAAGCAAGATTCATAAACCTACAAAAAGAGCCGTATCGGATTCGATAAAGAATCGAGATACGGCTTTTTTTGCGGATATTATTTTTTTTACAATCCGGAGGATTCTTTGCCTGTGGCAAAGCACTGCGCGATTAGTGTTCCTGCCGGGCTAATTGAGAAGCCGGAAGGCTTCTGTGGCATCGTCGGGCGAGGGGAATGACTTTACGGGTATTATGAGCGGGCGGAGTGGGTCGGAGGCGGCAATGACGAGCGCGGAGCCGGTGTCTTCCACCGAGCGGACGTCGGCTTTCAATATCCGCAGTGGAGGATAGTCGGTGTCGGGCCATGTCACGGTGATAGTGTCGTCGGCAAATGTCACGATGTGGGGCAGCGTCATTTTTGCCGCTTCCGGCGACAGGGCATGGCGGAAATAGACCAGCGCGAGGATGCCGGGCATGACGATAAGCAGCCAAGCCGCGGCCACAATGAGAAACCGCAAGTCGTAGCAGCCGGCAATAAGGCACGGCACCACCGGCACTGCAATGGCCCACCAATAGCGGCAGACACACTCGGTCATCAGCCTGGAAGCATATGCTCCCGGGGTGATGGCATGTGGAAGGGTGGCTATCATTTTGCGTTTTCTGGGCGGAGAGTGCGCACGGTCTCTCCTGTGCGCCATATCTCGCTTTCGCGCATTTGGCGAAGCTCTTCGTTGAGGCGGTCGCGGTAGTCGTCGGCAGAATTTGAGTCGATGGATACTTGCGCTTCGTGTCCGCTTTCAACCGATTGGTACAGACGTTCTACCACGGGCTTTATGGCATCGTGGAAAGGCATCATCCAGTCGAGGGCGCCGCGCTGGGCTGTTGTGGAGCAGTTGGCATACATCCAGTCCATGCCTTTTGCCGCAATAAGGGGCATGAGCGACTGTGAGAGCTCCTCTACGGTTTCGTTAAACGCCTCGGAGGGAGTGTGGCCATGCTCGCGGAGCACTTCGTACTGGGCAAGGAATAAGCCCTGGATGGCGCCCATGAGGGAGCCGCGTTCGCCGGTAAGGTCGGACACGGCCTCGCGTTTGAAAGTTGTTTCGAAAAGATAGCCCGAGCCGATGCCGATGCCGAGGGCAAGAGTGCGGTCGAGCGCATGGCCGGTGTAGTCTTGATATACGGCAAACGACGAGTTGATGCCGCGGCCTTCGAGGAAGAGCGAACGCACCGACGCGCCCGAACCTTTGGGGGCCACCATAATCACGTCGATATTTTCGGGGGGCACCACGCCCGTGCGGTCGGCCCAGGTGATTGCAAATCCATGGGAGAAGTAGAGTGCCTTGCCTTCGGTGAGATGAGGCTTTATCACTGGCCATTGGCTCATGACGGCAGCATCGGAGAGCAGGCACATTATGATTGTGCCGCGTTTGCAGGCTTCTTCAATCGAGAAAAGAGTCTCGCCCGGCACCCATCCGTCGTTGACGGCTTTTTCGAATGTCTTGCCTTGACGTTGGCCCACGATAACGTTGAAGCCGTTGTCGCGCAGGTTCAGGCCTTGTCCGGGGCCTTGCACGCCGTAGCCGATAACGGCGATAGTCTCGTTTTTGAGCACTTCGCGGGCTTTGTCGAGAGTAAATTCCTCGCGGGTCACGACGGTTTCTTCAACACCGCCAAAGTTAAGTCTTGCCATATGTTATATTTTTTAAGTTTATTCATTTTTGGGGCGGACGCACGGGCCGTGCGTCCCTACATTTCCGGTATATAAATAGTCGCGCTTAGAGGCGGGGACGCCAGCGGATTGAGGAGGACACGGCCGGATGGCTCGAGTCGGGAAGGATGATGGAGCAATGCGAGATGTTGTCGGCGGTGCGCACTGCGATGTCGACGGTCTGACCGAACAGACATTCGTGGTGGAAAGTTACGTCGAAGCGGTCGATTGCATTTGCGTCGTAATGGTCGAGAGTCCAGCCGTTGAGAATCAATTTTATATATTGTATGGTATTGACATGGCGGTTGAAATCGAGGTCGCAGAATCGAAAAGTGTACTGACGCTGAATGTCGTCGGCTCCCATGGGAGGCACTTTGCCGGGGCGCGACACCGGACATGCCCTGGCAGATACCGGAAAACATTCCTTTTCAATCTCTCCGAGGTCGGCGCCCTCTCGTGTGGCGAAGTTGATTGCCATCCACATCGAGCGGATGTGGCCTATTTCTTCGCCGTCGGCGTCGGTGATTACATAGCAACGGTCGGAGAACCTGCGGTTGTAGCCTTCTATCCAGGTTGTCACGGTGTATGTGTCGTTGATTTTTGGATAGCGTTTCATTTCAATGGAAAGGCGGGTCAGCACCCATCCGATTCCGAATTTAAGCAAATCGGAATAACCTATCGAGAGAGAATTTGCATGTTCGATAGCCGTCTCGATAGCGCGCTCGGCTATAAGCCATATGGGCATCAGGCCTTGCGCGTCACATTCGCCGGCGGTAAGGAAATATGTTTTTGAAAGTTCGTCGTTGATATTTTCCATGGCTGCTCTACTTGTTATTTTCTATTTTATGGCGGCGAATCTGCTGCTCGTCGAGGTAGCGGTCGAGCACTTCTACGGAAGATTTGGTGACACATACGCGGCCCGAACGCACAAACTGGCGCACGTCGTATGGGCGCAACTGGTCGAGCAGGGCTTCCGTTTCCCACGGCTGTCCTGATTTCTCGATTACGGTGAAGTCGGGCGTTATGTCGAGCACGCGCGCGCCATGATGGCGTATGATGTTTTCGAGATATTGCTCGTCGATGAGTTTGCGGGTGTCGACTTTGTACAGGGCTATTTCCTGGTATATTATGTCGTCGTCGGTGTAAAGGAAGGCGCGTAACACGTCGATGCGTTTTTCGATTTGCGCCACCACCTTTTCCATAGTCTCGCGGTCGGACCAAACGGTAATGGTGAGACGGTGCACGCCTTCGAGAGTGGTGCGCGACGCCGACACGTCCTCGATGTTGAGGCATCGGCGCGTGAATATAATCGACACCTGGTTTAGCAGGCCGACACAGTGCTCGGAATAAACGGTGATTGTGAAAAGTTGCTGATGAGTTGCCGGTGTCATTGCTGATTGTTTTGTCGGTTGTCGGGATATACGAAATGGGTGTCTTTGTCGAGCATGATGTTTTCGAGGTGGCCTCCGGCGGGAATCATCGGGAACACCTTGTCGGTTTCGTCGACAAGCACGTCGAGGAGGAACGGGCCGTCGAAGGCTATCATCTCGGCTACGGCGTCGGCGAGTTCTTCGCGGTGCTCTACGCGGCGGCTTTTTATTCCATAAGCCGAGGCAATGGCGCAGAAGTCGGGATTCACCATCGGAGTTTGTGAGAACCGGCTGTTGAAGAAGAGTTCTTGCCATTGGCGCACGTTGCCGAGGAAATTGTTGTTGAGCACAATCATTTTCACGGCTGTGCCATATTGCATGATAGTGCCGAGTTCTTGAATTGTCATCTGGAAACCGCCGTCGCCGCCGAAATAGCACACGGTGCGTCCGGGCTCGGCCATCTTTGCGCCTATGGCGGCAGGCAGGCCGAATCCCATTGTGCCCAGGCCTCCGGATGTGATGATGCTTCGCGGGCGGGTAAACGAGAAGTAGCGCGCCGCCATCATCTGGTTTTGTCCCACGTCGGTAACGAGCACGGCATCGTGGTCGACTTCGCGGGATACGGCGTCGATTACCTCGCCCATTGTAAGGAGGCCGCCGTGGTTTAGCTCACGTGATTTTACATAATCGGCCTCGATGCTGTTGCATATGTCGAAACGTTCGGTCCAATTGTCGTGCCGAGAGCTGTCGACAAGCGGAATCAATTGCCGCAGGGCGTCTTGGGCGTCGGCGTGGATGGTTTTCGCCACTTTCACGTTTCGGTTGAATTCCGACGCGTCGATGTCGATATGTATTATTCGGGAGTTTTTGGCGTAGAAGTCGGTGTCGCCTGTCACGCGGTCGTCGAAGCGTATGCCTACGGCGAGAATCACGTCGGCTTGGTTGGTAAGGAAGTTTGGCCCGATGTTGCCGTGCATTCCGAGCATGCCCTTGTTGAGCGGATGGTCCGACGGCATTACCGAGAGGCCGAGCAGGGTAGTGGCCACAGGAATACCGGCTTTTTCGGCCAGTTCGGCCAATTCGGCTTCGGCTCCGGAAATCATCACGCCGTGTCCGGCTAAGATAAGCGGACGCTGCGCCGAGTTGAGCATCTCGGCGGCGGCGACAAGGTCGGCCGGAGACACAACTGGACGCGGATTGTAGCTGCGGATGAAACGTAGCGGCTCATAGTGCCATTCGAGTTCGCCCAATTGAGCGTCTTTGGCTATGTCGAGCACCACAGGGCCGGGGCGGCCCGTGCGGGCAAGATAAAAGGCGCGGGCCACAGCGGCCGGAATGTCTTCGGCCCGGCGCACTTGCAGGGCCCATTTCGTTATAGGCTGCGTGATGCCCACCACGTCGGTTTCCTGGAAGGCGTCGGAGCCGAGAAATCGAGCTCCCACCTGGCCGGAAATAACCACCACGGGCGTTGAGTCCATGAGAGCGTCGCTAAGGCCTGTGATTACATTTGCCGCTCCGGGGCCGGATGTCACAATCACCACGCCGGGGCGGTTTGTGGCCCGGGCATAGCCTTGGGCGGCGTGTATGGCACCCTGCTCGTGGCGCACGAGCACGTGCTGCAATTTGTCATTGTGGTCGTACAGGCGGTCGTAGACAGGCAGGATAGCTCCTCCCGGGTATCCGAATACAAGGTCGACGCCTTCCGCTTCAAGTGAGCGTATAAGCGCTTCTGCTCCTGTGATTCTCTCTCTCATATATATTATTACAGTTGAAGTAGTGGATGATAATTTAACATTTTTATGATAAAAAATGTTTAGAGCGAGCGTACGCCGCCTTTGTCGGCCGATGTCACCATCGAGGCGTATGCACGCAACGCGCGCGACACCTCGCGAACGCGGTGGCGCGGCTTGTAGGCGTCGGCGCCGCGAGCTTCTTCCTCGGCGCGTCGTGCGGCGATTTCTTCTTCGGAAAGGCGCACGTTGATGGTGCGGGCCGGGATGTCGATGTCGATAATGTCGCCGTCGCGTACCAGGCCGATTTCGCCTCCCGACGCGGCTTCGGGTGAGACATGACCGATCGACAGGCCCGACGTTCCGCCGGAGAAGCGTCCGTCGGTGACGAGGGCACATGCTTTGCCGAGATGCTTCGATTTCAGATAGCTTGTGGGATATAGCATTTCCTGCATGCCCGGGCCTCCCTTGGGGCCTTCGTGGGTGATTACCACCACCTCGCCGGCTTTTACGCGGTCGTGGAGGATGGCATCCACGGTGTCGTCCTGGCTCTCGAACACGCGAGCCGGACCGGAGAACCGGAAAATCGACGGGTCGACGCCGGCAGTCTTGACCACGCATCCATTGCGGGCAATGTTTCCGTGAAGCACGGCGAGGCCGCCGTCGCGGTCGTAGGCGTGGGCAATGTCGCGTATACATCCCTCGGCGCGGTCGGTGTCGAGCTCCGGATAATACTCGCTTTGGCTGAACGCCTTGGTGGTGCGTATTCCGGCAGGGGCGGCATACCATTGCTTGCGGGTTTCGCCTCCGGCATCGGTGCCGACGGCATATTTCTCGAGCATCTCGCCGAGTGTGAGTCCGTCGACGCGCACGGTAGATGTGTCGACCAGGCCTTGCTGAGCGAGCTGATATAATATGGTGGGGATGCCTCCGGCGCGGTTCACATCTTCGATATGATATGTCGAGTTTGGCGCCACCTTGCACAGCACCGGCACTTGGCGCGACAGGCGGTCGATGTCGTCGATGGTGAAGTCGGCGCCGGCTTCGGCGGCTACTGCAAGGAGGTGGAGCACGGTGTTGGTGGAGCCGCCCATGGCTATGTCGAGGCTCATGGCGTTGAGCATCGAGGCGCGCGAGGCGATGGAGCGCGGGAGCACGCTCTCGTCGCCGTCGCGATAGTATTTCCAGGTGTTTTCAACAATAATTTCTGCGGCGCGGCAGAAAAGATTACGGCGCATCACGTGTGTGGCGACAATGGTTCCGTTGCCGGGCAGGCCGAGGCCGATGGCCTCGACGAGCGAGTTCATGGAGTTGGCGGTGAACATTCCCGAGCACGAGCCGCATGTCGGGCATCCGCCGCGTTCGAGGCGCGATATATAGTTATCGGTATCGGATTCGTCGGCCGAATGTACCATAATATCCACGAGGTCCACTTTTTTTCCGTCGACGTCGCCGGCTTCCATCGGGCCTCCCGACACGAAAATCGTGGGTATGTTTAGGCGCATGGCTGCGAGGAGCATTCCGGGAGTCACCTTGTCGCAATTGGATATGCACACGAGGGCGTCGGCGCGGTGGGCGTTCACCATATATTCCACGGAGTCGGCGATAAGGTCGCGCGAGGGGAGCGAGTAGAGCATCCCGTCGTGTCCCATAGCTATGCCGTCGTCCACGGCTATTGTGTTGAATTCCGCGGCAAAGCAGCCAAGTTTTTCTATTTCTTGCTTTACGAGCTGGCCAATGGGATGAAGGTGGGTGTGTCCGGGCACAAACTGCGTGAAAGAGTTGGCGATGGCTATCACGGGCTTGCCCATCTGCGCTTCGGTCATGCCGTTGGCGCGCCAAAGAGCCCTGGCTCCGGCCATACGCCTGCCGGCTTGCGTAATTTCGCTCCTGAGGTTATATTTCATAGAAAATTGTACCATTTTGTTGCAAAATTATAACCATTTTTTATTATATCCAAATAAATGCGCACATTTTCATATTGTGTGTATTATTTGTGGGAATAGATGTGATTTTAGCGTTATGTTAATTTTTTTTGCGTGTAGTCGTCCATTTTTCGTTTTTATGTGTTATATTTGAAAAGTTTTAAAAACCCAAAACAACGATAACAATGAAAAATTTCAGCATCATCTTCGCCGTAATCGGCGGTGCCGTGGCAGGCGCGGCTCTCGGTTTGCTCTTCGCTCCCGAGAAAGGTACTGACACCCGTGACGAAATCAAGCGTTTCATCAAAAAGAACTGTCCGTTTGTAAAACAGAACAAACTCGACGAACTGGCCGAACGCATTGCCGAAGAAATCAAACAGGCCTAATCTCCCTAACTTCCAAACTTCCCAACTTTAAACTCATTAACTCACAACAATATGAAACATCTGTTTGCATTCCTTGGCGGAGCAATCGTGGGAGCGGCCGCAGCCCTGCTCTTCGCTCCTGAAAAAGGCGAGGACCTGCGTGAACGCATCAAGGAAGTCCTTCGCCGCAACGGCCTTTGCCCTGTCGACGACGACCTCGATGAAGTGGTAGAGCGCATAGCCGCCGAAATCGAAGCCGTGCCCGAAGCTGTGGCTCCGGCTCCCGAACACCACCACAAGAAAAAATAATAATGCACACCTTATAAAGTCGACCGGCGGGGTCCGTCCCCATTGGTCGGCTTCAATTTATCTATTTATCACATGAGTGAAAAGGGATCTGTAAAAAATCTGTACGAAGTGGGCAAGCGCATGCTCACGCTATATATCGACAACGCGCGCCTTTCCGCCGCCGAAAAGCTCACATTGCTGTTCTCGGCCGTGGCCTTGTACTCCATTGTGCTGGTGCTTGCCATGGTGATGATGGTGTTTGTGTCGATGGGCATCGCAACAATGCTTGCCGAATATATTGCCCCGTTCTGGTCGTATTTTATAGTCGCCGGCGTGTTTTTGGCGGTGATAGTGCTTTTGTTTGTCTTCAAGACGCCGTTGCTGTTGAACCCCATAGCCCGATTTATCTCCTCCCTGCTTGTTTCACCCCCTAAGACCGACGAAGCCGATGAAAGACAATAGCCAATGGCGGGGTTACACCCTCGACGAAATCCGCTTCCAGCGTATGCTCACCCTTATGCGTATCGAAATAAGCCGGCATGACATGATTAAACAGGTCGAACCCTACACTTCCGGCAACCGCATTGCCGGCACTCTTGTTGGCCGCATTGCCGGCGCGCTCAATTTCATGGACTACGCCATGCTCGCCATCACGGTCGGGCGTCGTCTCTACTCGATATTCCACCGCAAGAAATAGCCCGCATGGCGGCCCGAAATGATTGTTTCCAAATTTGGTTATTCGCAAAAAAATTCGTAGCTTTGCAACCGATTTTGGAAAGCAATCTTTTATGAATATTCTTATCACCGGAGCCAACGGACAACTTGGCAGCGAATTACGTGGCGTGCTGGAAGAAAAAATGCCCGGCATCACTACTTATATCGATTATCAGGATCTCGACCTCACCGACCGCGCCGAAGTGGAGCGTTGGTTTGCCGGCCGAGAGTTCACGCATATTGTGAACTGCGCAGCCTATACAGCTGTCGACCGTGCCGAGGAAGAATCAGGAAAATGCGCGGCGGTGAACACCGACGCCGTTGAAAACCTCGCCCGCATAGCCGCCGACCGCGACATAAAGATGATACACATTTCCACCGACTATGTGTTCGACGGGCACGCCTATCGCCCCTATACCGAGAGCGACAAGGTGAACCCCACATCGCAGTATGGCTCGACCAAACGCAAGGGCGAGACAGCCCTGCTTGCCCTCGTGCCCGACAGCATCGTGATACGCACGGCATGGCTCTACTCGCCGTTTGGCAACAATTTCGTAAAGACAATGCTCCGCATCGGCCGTGAACGTGGCGCAATCAAGGTTGTAGCCGACCAAATCGGAACTCCCACCTACGCCCTCGACCTTGCAAATGCAATCGTCTCGATACTCTCCGACCATCGTTGGGTTGGCGGCATCTACCATTTCACCGACGAAGGCGTGGCTTCGTGGTACGACTTTGCCGTGGCCATCCACCGCATCGCCGGCAGCGAGAACGTGAAAATATCGCCCATCCCCTCTGCCGACTATCCTACACCGGCCACTCGCCCGTTCTATTCCGTGCTCGACAAATCACGCATAAAGGCTACCTACGGTATCAAAATCCCTCATTGGGAAACATCTCTCCGCCACTGCCTGCAACGCCTCAACGAACTGCCACAATAGCATCCGCCAATGTCAGAACTTACCGACGAAATCCAACGCCGGCGCACCTTTGCGATTATCTCGCACCCCGATGCCGGTAAAACAACCCTCACAGAAAAATTGCTCCTTTTCGGCGGCGCAATCCATATTGCCGGTGCCGTAAAATCAAATAAAATCAAGAAAACCGCCACTTCCGACTGGATGGACATCGAGCGCCAGCGCGGCATCTCCGTTGCCACCTCCGTTATGGCGTTTGATTATGGCGACTACAAGATAAATATCCTCGACACCCCCGGTCACCAGGACTTCGCCGAGGATACATATCGGACGCTGACCGCCGTCGACTCTGTAATTATCGTTGTCGACGTGGCAAAAGGCGTCGAGCAGCAGACACGCCGGCTCATGGAGGTGTGCCGTATGCGCTCCACGCCCGTAATTATCTTCGTAAACAAACTCGACCGCGAGGGACGCGACCCGTTCGAGATACTCGACGAACTCGAATCGGAACTTAAAATTGGCGTGCGCCCCCTCTCATGGCCTATCAACATAGGCGCGAAATTTAAAGGCGTTTACAATATTTACGAAAACGGCATCGACCTGTTCACGCCCAACAAGCAGCGTGTGTCGGAACGTGTCGAAATCGACGATATCAACGACCCCCGTATCGACCGGGCCGTTGGCGAAACCGATGCAGCCAAACTGCGTGACGACCTCGAACTCATCGAAGGCGTATATCCCGAATTCGATGTAGAGGAATATCTTGCCGGACGCATGGCTCCCGTATTCTTCGGCTCTGCTCTCAACACCTTTGGTGTGAAAGAGCTTCTCGACTGCTTCGTCAAGATAGCCCCGTCGCCTCGTCCTGTCGCCGCCGAGGAACGCACAATCAACCCCGACGAAAACACCTTTTCCGGATTCGTGTTCAAGATTCATGCCAACATGGATCCCAACCACCGCTCGTGCATAGCCTTTGTGAAAATATGCTCAGGCAAATTTGAGCGCAACGCCAACTATAAGCATGTCCGCTCGGGCAAGATGATGCGTTTTGCCGCGCCCACGGCTTTCATGGCGCAGAAAAAAAGCATTGTCGACGAAGCATTCCCCGGCGACATCGTAGGCATCCCCGATACCGGCAACTTCAAAATCGGCGACACTCTCACATCCGGCGAAGACATGCACTTCAAGGGCCTCCCAAGTTTCTCCCCCGAGATGTTCAAATACATCGAGAACACCGACCCTATGAAGTCGAAGCAACTCGAAAAAGGCATCCAGCAGCTTATGGACGAGGGCGTGGCCCAGCTTTTCGTCAACCAGTTCAACGGACGCAAACTCATAGGCACGGTAGGCCAGCTCCAATTTGAGGTAATCCAATACCGCCTCCTACACGAATACGGCGCACAATGCCGTTGGGAGCCCATCTCTCTTTACAAAGCCTGCTGGGTTGAATCCGACGATGCCGAAGCCCTCGCTCAGTTTAAGAAACGCAAGCACCAATACATGGCCCTCGACCGTGAAGGCCGCGACGTATTCCTTGCCGACTCCAACTACGTGCTCCAGATGGCCCAGGCCGACTTCCCCAAAATCCGCTTCCACTTCACCAGCGAATTCTAATGCCGAAAGAGGCTGTGTAAAAAATACGGTGCATTGCGTCTCCGTTAGGAGACAAATAATGTAGCGCAGGGCGCAAGCCCTGGGGATTGTAGGATGTAATTCATTAATGTATTGGAGCGGAGGCCGGCCGTAGCGTTCGATAACGCCGACCGTAGTGCAGAACGCTACGGCCGGCCTCCGCTCCAAATCCTCGTTTGGTAACCATGGGCTTAACCCCGGGTTTCGCTATCGCTACACCCGGGGCTACATTCTTGAATCGCTATGCGATTCCATGTCCTGACTTTACGGCTTGATTCCTGGGTTGGCGAGGATTAGCTCGTAGATTTGGCGGGCTTCGTCGTCGCGGAGGCTGGCGATGGAGAAAGCGGAGCCGGAAGTGGCGAGCTGGAGGGTGACGCGGCGGGTGAGTTTCGTAAAGGGCGTCCGGCGGATTCTAACCACTTCGATGTCGCCGTATTTAATGTAATTGTCAATCTCGGCGAGCCGCCCGGCATGTACGATAAGATATTTGTCTTTTAGCACGATACGGCTGTGGCGCATCGCGCTTATGCCCATGAGCACCGACGCCGCAAAGTATGCAGCCGGAAGCAGGAGCCAGATATACAAATCGAAGGATATAAATATTATTGTCGCCACGACTATAATCGGCATGTCGGGCAGCATGGCGCGTATAGCCGCCCCGCGTCCCGATTTTGCCTCGGCTATGGTGGACGCGTCCTCGTAGCCCTTGCCGAGCCACCAATCGAGAAAGAACCCGGAGATGTCGCGTGAATACAGTTTCAGGTTTTCGTTCTCTTTCATGGCAGTGGCGTTAAGAGCCTGTCGGAGTGCCAATGTGCACAGTCCCAGTTTCTTTTCGAGGAAATTTCGCTTGACCCATATTGTGCATATTTTGTCGAACGCGAATCGGCAACTCGACCGTGAGAGCAGGCCGTGGGTGAACGTGAGCAGGCGGTTGTCGTAGACGAGCGTCATGTCGCCATAGCGCAATATCGCATTGCCAAGCCAAAGAAGAAGGATTACGCCGTAGATGGCGGCCAGAAATACGGCCAGACGCAATGTCGACACCATCAGCGACTCTAAAAACGATTCGGAATAGGTGAAAATCGTTTCCACCGTTTCTTCTGTAATGTTGTTTGCAAAGTCGTTTGCCAAGGCCAGCACACCGCCAAACAGAGCCATCCCTTTTAGATGATTTTGGCACAAGGCGTCCATAATCAGATTCTTATACCCGAACCGCATGGTCGATGTCGGATTATAAGGCGGTGGCTCATGCGCCGATACGGTTGCTCCTGATTCGCCGCGCTCAATGAAGGAAATAAGGCTTTGCCAATCGGGCTCGTCAAGAATCAGCTCCAATTCTTCGCCTTTCGAAGCGAGGGTATCGACTACGATGCCTTTCATGCCCAGCAACCTGTACCATATTCCTTGCTTGGTGCGCAGCGAGTGGATGCGGTCGAGGGGTACGGTCGTGGTTTCGCGGCTCAGCACTCCATGGGAGAAGATGAGATTTCGGTCCTTGATATAGTATTTTTTAGGGAAATAAGCCATTGCCGCCAAAATCAGCGAAGCGCCTATCAGTATTCCTATGCTTACGGCTATTGTCACCAGAGCATCGCGGCCATTGATTCCAAGGTCGGCAAGATTGTAAACGAAAACCGCGCCGAACAGAGTTTTCACCATCTTTATAAAAATAATAAAGAAGGCGGCCGGGCTCATCCTTTGCGGCACAGAGAAATCAGTCATGGCTATTTCCGAGTTTTCCGGTGATGATTGTTTTGATTTGCTGGGCTTTTTCTTCCGACAGGCCCGGGATTGATATTGACGAGAGCGTCTGCGCCCCGTTTTCCACATCCAGTGAGCATAGGCCGAAATGTTTTGAAACAGGGTTCTGTCCGATGCTTACCTGCTGGATGCGCGCGTATGGAATAGTGGTTACTTTCGGAAATATCGCCCCTGTGCGGTATGTGAAATCCTGCTCGCGGAGAGCATAGCCTTTGAATTGGAAAGCCTTTCGCAATATGGCGATGTTTCCGGCAAACGCCACGGCGATAACTGCCTCCGCCGCGATGCACCACCACGGGCTGTCGGCCAGCAGAAGAAGCAGGGCAAGCGCCATCAGGGCTATATATGCGATTGAGGCGCTGATAATCTGCACATTTTTGTATTTTTTGCTGATAGGCTCGAATTCCAGATTTTCTACCGGTGTTGTGTCGTCGAGATATAATTGATGATTGGTCATAAGTAAAACTTTATGCAAAAATAGTGGTTTTTCTCCGAGCAGGGGCTTTCTTTTACGGTAAAATACATTTTTTAACATAAAAGTGCTTAATTATTGCCCGTGTTTGGCGCTACTTTTGTCAGTACGGAAAAATTGGTAGTTTATCATGGACGGAGCACGGATATACATAGCCATTGACCTCAAATCGTTTTACGCATCGGTGGAATGTGTGGAACGCCGCCTCGATCCGCTCTACACGAATCTGGTGGTGGCCGACATAAGCCGCACGGAAAAGACGATATGCCTGGCCGTGTCGCCATCGCTTAAAGCTCTCGGCATAGGAGGCAGGCCGAGACTGTTTGAGGTGGTGCAAAAGGTGCGCGAGGCCAACCGCCGGCGGGGGCGTATGTGGAAATCGGTCTCGGGCCGCCTGTTGGCCGAGCGTCAGGATTTTGCCGTGGACTATATAGTGGCGCCGCCGCGCATGGCGCTTTACATCGATTACAGCGCGCGCATCTACGAAGTGTATCTGAAATATATAGCTCCGGAAGACATCCACATCTATTCTATCGACGAGGTGTTTATCGACGCTACGGCTTATCTGAAAATGAACCGCATGACGGCACACACTCTGGCCATGACCATGATACGCGACGTGCTCGCCGCTACGGGCATCACGGCCACGGCCGGAATAGGCACAAATATGTATCTGGCCAAAGTGGCAATGGATATCGTGGCCAAAAAACAGGCTCCCGACAGCGATGGTGTGCGCATTGCCGAGCTCGACGAGGACAGTTACCGGCGCACGCTGTGGAGCCACATGCCGCTCTCCGATTTCTGGCGCGTCGGCCACGGCATAGAGGCACGGCTCGCGCCATATGGGATACGCACGATGGGCGACATTGCGCGCATGTCGCTTGCCAACGAGAATGTGCTGTTCTGCCTGCTGGGGATAAACGCGGAATTGCTCATCGACCACGCATGGGGGCGTGAACCCGTTACTATGGATTTGGTGAAGGCATATCGCCCCGAATCTTCATCGTTAGGCACGGGGCAGGTGCTCACAGAAGCATACACCACGGAAAAGGCCGAAATAGTGGCGATGGAGATGGCCGAGTCGCTCGCCCTCGACTTGTTCGGCAAGCATCTTGTCACCGAACAGCTTGTGCTCACCATAGGCTACGACGTGGAAAATCTTAAAAACAAGGAGCTGCGCGACAGTTACGATGGCGAAATCGTTGTCGACAGATTCGGCCGAAAAGCGCCGAAGCATGCCCACGGCACGGTATGTCTCGGCCGGCAGACATCGTCGGCACGTCTTATCACGGAAGCTGTCAGGAAATTATTTGGCCGCATCGCGCGCCCCGGTTTGCTGATAAGGCGTATCAACCTTACAGCCGGCAAGGTGATGCACGAAAGTCTTGCCGGCAAAGAGACAATGCCGCTGCAACTCAACCTGTTTGTCGATTACGACACCCTGCGGCGGCAACGCCGGCAAGAAGAGGCCGAACTCGCCAAAGAGCGCAGACTCATGGCGGCCACCTTGGCCCTGAAACGCAAATTCGGCAAGAACGCCCTGCTCAAAGGCCTTGACTATGCCGAAGGAGCCACGACGCGAATACGCAACACCCAAATAGGAGGACACAAAGCATGAACAATTACGACGACATAATAAATCATCCCGCCTGGGAGCCACGCTATCGCAAGCGCATGTCGCCCGCCGCAAGAGCCGCGCAATTTGCGCCGTTTGCCGCGCTGTCGGGCCATAAAGAAACCCTCGACGACACCGCGCGCCGCTCGCAAACGCAAATCGACAACGCCGGCGCATACTATTTTCCGAAGACGTGTGAGCCGGATTCCCGATAAAAAAATGTTAAAAGAGAGTTAAAGTTAACACTTGACGAGGCCTGCCTGCGCTTTTTTTGTAAATTTGTGACCATGAATTGCGCCAGGTATCTGATAATCGCATTTTTTGCACTCTTTGCCATGAACCGTACTGCCGCTGTTGAAGACAACGACGGCAGCGCATTCGATTTCCTGTTCTCAAATATCGACGATCCCACAAACGCATTCCTCCTTCCCGACGAGCAGTCGTCGCCGATGCTCGCGCCGGCAAGCCCTATGGCGTCGGAAGTGATAGATTATGCGGCAAAATTTCTTGGCCGGCCTTACCGTCGCGGAGCCAAAGGCCCGAAATCGTTCGATTGCTCAGGATTCACAAGCTATATATTCCGTAATTTCGACATATTGCTCAATCCCTCATCGTCGGCACAGTACACCCAAGGCATTGGAGTGTCCATCGGCGAGATTCGGCCGGGCGACCTGCTTTTCTTCGGCGGCCGCCGTTCGGGCAAGGCAAGGGTAGGGCATGTAGGCATGGCCGTTGATGTCGACGAATCCGGTACAGTAACATTCATACATGCCGCCACATCCGGAGGCATACGCTACGACCGCTATCCCGACGGCGGATACTATTCCAACCGTTTCATCGGAGCGCGCCGCGTTCTCGAATAATCTCCTTCCCAACTTCTCACCTCCCCAACTTCCCAACTCCCCCAAGACTTATCTTTCACTAAAATTATATCATCCATGAAATTTTACCATCTCGCGGCAGCTGCCGCCGTAGCCCTTACGGCTTGCAACCCCTCTGCCACCGACGACAACCCCGGAGCTCCCTCCGAAGACGAAGTAATCCTCCATGCCTGGAGCTGGAGTTTCGACACCATCGCAGCCAACATGAAGCAGATAGCCGATGCCGGTTACGCCATCGTGCAGACCTCGCCCGCCCAGACATGCTTTGTGGGCGAAGACGGAGGCATGGCGCTTTTCAGCCAGCCCGGCGACTCCGTGCGCGGCAAATGGTACTACTATTACCAGCCCACCGACTGGAAAGTCGGCAACTATATGCTCGGCACACGCGACCAGCTTAAAGCAATGTGCGACTCCGCCGCCAAATACGGCGTTCGCGTCATTGTCGACGTGCTCCCCAACCACACGGCCGTCGACCGCTCCGCCATCATCGCATCGCTCGACAGCGCGGTGGGCGGACGTGAAAACCTCTTCCACGAGGCCGGACTCACCCCGATACGCGACTACGACGACCGTCTGCAATGCACAACCGGCGAAATGGGCGGCCTCCCCGACGTAAACACGGAAAATCCCGATTTCCAGGCCTACTACATGCAGTATGTCAACGACCTGCTCTCTCTTGGCGTGCGCGGTTTCCGCTACGACACAGCCAAGCACATCGGCCTGCCGTCCGACCCCAAGGATCCCAAAGCCGAACGCAACAATTTCTGGGACGTGGCCACCGGTCGTGAAGCCGCCAACGGAGTTCAACTTGCCCTTCCCGCCGACAGTCTCTTTATTTACGGAGAAGTGCTTCAAAGCCGCAATGTAAAGGAAACGGAATACGCCGAATACATGGACCTTTGCGCCAGCAACTATGGTCACTCCCTGCGCAAAGCCCTCGAAAACCACAACGTAAACGCCACCGACCTCACCGACTGGCGTCATCCCGTGGCTCCCGAGCATCTCGTGACATGGGTTGAAAGCCACGACACATATTGCAATGCCAACGAATCGGCCGGCCTTACCGACGACCAGATCCGCGCCGGATGGGTATGGCTTGCAGCCCGTCAGCACGGACGTCCGCTCTTTTACAGCCGTCCCGCAGGCTCCACACGTGAAAACTACTGGGGCAACAACCGCATCGGCGCACGAGGCAACGATGAATTCTTCCATCCCGAAGTTGTGGCCGCCAACAAATTCCGCAAGGATATGAAAGGCTATCCCGAACAAATCTTCTTCTCCGAAGACGGAGCTATTGGCGAAGTGGCCCGTGGCTCGAAAGGCGCCGCTGTAATCAATTTCACCGATGCCCCGCAGCAGGTAACCATCAAGACATCACTCCCTGCCGGCAAGTACACCGATGCCGTGCACCAAAGCACATTCGAAGTGTCGTCCGACAGCATCCTCACAGGCAATGCCGCACCCTTGGCATCCTACCTCCTCTACCGCAAGTAGACATCTCAACCGAATTTAAGCCCGGCGCGCAAGCGCCGGGCTTTTTTTGTTCCGATTGCGAGAACCACATCGATGAAACAATTGTTATATGTTAAATTTATCTAAATAAAAATAAAGATGGGAATCCACGCTTCAACCTTTTTATCAGCCGCCATTATGCCCGTGGCCGTAGCGGCCGCAATGCTTGCGCCGGCATCAGCATTGGCCGATACAAACACACCGGTAGAAATACAAAAGCAAAAACTTCTCGACAATCATCGTCTAATTGCGTTAAATGGTGACACACCCGATTCTTCCGCAGTGCGCGAGCGTATAGCACAGTTCTACAACGACCAGTTTCGCCACGCACAAGACCCCCGTGCTCCATACTTCATGCTCATGAGCCGCAACGGCAATATGGCCATGGGTATCGGCGGAATGGTGAAAGTGATTGGCGCATATGACTGGGACGGCTCCATCGACGGACTTGGCTTCGCCCCTTATTCGATACCGATACCGCGCAATCCCGAGGGCAATACTGCATTCCAGGCCTCACCGGCAAAATCAGCCCTGTTCTTCACCGTATTCGGCAATGACAAGCGTTTTGGCGACTACAAAATATATATAGAGGCAAAATTCAGCAAAGGCAACAACTACTCCTTCGGCCTTGGCAAGGCATACGCCACCGTGGGCGACTGGACTCTCGGTTATGCCAACACCACATTCTGCGACCCCGGAGCGCAGCCAAGCACCATAGACACCGACGGCCCGAACTCCGAAGTCGACTACTCAACCGTGCTCCTCAGATATATGCACACCTTCCGTCAAGGCATCACCTTGGCCGTATCTGCCGAATCTCCCGATTCACAGGTGCCCGCATCGTCGCTTTGCTCGTCGACAAAAGACTTCATGCCCGACATTGCCGCATTTGCCCAGTACAGTTGGGCGTCGGGCCAGCATATTCGCCTCTCCGGAATAGCGCGCGGTCTCCGCTACCGCGACCTCGTAAGCGAAACCAACCATAAGCAAATAGGGTGGGGGCTTCATCTCTCCACAGCATTCCGCCCCGTAGCCCCGCTCACCATATATGCCGCTGGCATCACAGGACGAGGCATCGGTTCCATTGTCAACGACCTCCAGGACGGAGAGAACGACCTGCTTCCATACTCCGACCGCCCCGGCCGAATGTACGCCCCCCAAAGTTATGGCTGGTATGCCGCCGCGCAATACAACTTTACGCCCTCCTTGTTCTCTACCATTATATTCAGCCAGCAGCGCATACTGCCTGAATCAGGCTCAGACTACGGCGGCGATCAATACAAATATGGCCTGTACGCCACCGCCAACATATTCTGGGACATAACGCCGCGTTGCCAGGTTGGTGCCGAATACAATATGGGACGTCGTTGCAATATCGACGGCACCGCCCGCAACGGCTACCGCATAAGCCTGCTTGCCCAATTATCGTTCTAAACATACTCCATAACCTCTAAAAGGTCCATAGATTTCGATAATTTTTCACTTTTTTTGAAAAAAGTTGTGAAAAAATTTGGAGGATTCGAAAAAACCGCTTAACTTTGCACTCGATTTAAGGGAGCAACCCCGACAATCAAACAAATTGCCTTGTGGTGTAATGGTAGCACGTCGGATTCTGGTTCCGCCTGTGAGGGTTCGAATCCTTCCAAGGCAACAAAGTAAAATTGCAGTTAGCTGATTATCAGTTGACTGCAATTTTCTTTTGCCAA
>Ga0209064_1000944_pt1 | contig 55914 bp, 41 predicted proteins | sample Inofromicrocosms_FD_187498 | JGI IMG/M metagenome (GOLD analysis project Ga0209064, IMG submission 187498) | Mouse cecum microbial communities from Vienna, Austria - Inoculum for glucosamine and mucus D2O microcosms (SPAdes) (version 2) | ecosystem: Host-associated > Mammals > Digestive system >...
GGGGGGATTAAAAGGTTTTTATTAAAGAGTCTACGTCGGTTATTTCCGCGCCGTAAACCTCTTTAAGATATTTAATGCCGTAGTCGTAGTCTTCTTTCGTGAACGAGTCGGTTGCGTCGCTCGCCACAACCACTTTGTAGCCGAGTTGATAAGCGTCGGCGGAGGTGTGGCGCACGCACATGTGGGTGTGCAGTCCCGTCATTATCACGGTAGTTACGCTCAGTTCGCGCAATAAAAGCTCGAGGTCGGTGCGGAAAAATCCGCTGTATCTGCGTTTGGGCACAACGTAGTCGGTTTCGCGCAAATTAAGCTCGGGTATCACTTTTGCGCCTTCCGTTCCCGCTATTGCATGGTCGCCCCAAAGTTTGAGCTCGTGGTCTATGCCCTTTAGGTGCGCGTCGTTGCAAAATATTACGGGCACGCCGCTCTTTCGTGCCGCGTTCAAAAGTTTTGCGGTTTGCGGAACTATTGCAAGTCCGCGGTCGCATTTGAGCGCGCCCGTAACAAAGTCGTTGAGCATGTCTACCACCAGTACGGCTTGTTTTTCTTTCATAATTATATCTCCTATATGTATTGTCATGTGTATATACACATGCTGTAATTATAAACTTAATTTCTCGGGTTGTCAATGAATATAATTGCGGAAAACCAAAAAATGTGTTAGAATATAAACGAGAGATATTTTATGAACAACAACGAACGACGCAACCGAATTTACGAAATACTCGAATCGAGCGACGCATGCATTAACGCGTCCGATTTAGCCGAGCGTTTTTCGGTTACGCGTCAGGTAATAGTGTCGGATATCGCGCTGTTGCGCGCCAACGGCAAAAAGATATCGGCAATGCGCAACGGTTACTTTTTGGAGCGCGAAAAACCAACGGGTTGCACCGAAACTTTGATTTGCCGTCATTCGCTGGATATGACCGAGCAAGAGCTTTGCGCCGTGGTAGACAACGGCGGTACGGTTTTGAGCGTTACGGTAGAGCATCCTATATACGGGCAAATATCGGGCGAACTCAATATTGCGTCGAGGTACGACGTTGAAAAGTTCATGCAAAAGGTGAAAGAAAACAATGCCGCTCAACTTTGCGACCTTACGGGAGGCTTGCATATACATATTATTCGAGTGCCCGATTCGGCGGCATACGAACGTATAAAAAACAAACTCTTAAAGCTCGGTATTTTGGAGAGCGACAACCGTCTCGCCAAGTAAGATAACCGCCCTAAAAACACGACAAAAAAGCGCCTGATATTATCAAGCGCTTTTTGTTGGTAGCGGTAGTTGGATTCGAACCAACGACCAATCGGGTATGAACCGAGTACTCTAGCCAGCTGAGCTATACCGCCACACAGCTTTACTATTATATCAAAATAATTTGATTATTGCAAGTCTTTTGCGCCGATTTGCAAAGAAAAATAATCTCCGTTGAAGCAACGGAAAAATAATCACACATTGCGGCGGAATAACATAGTATGAGTGTAGAGAGATTATCTCACAACAAAGGAGAGGTATGTATGTTCAGATTTAATTTCGGATGCTCAAACAGATGCGATTGCAATTCGCAAGAGCCCGATTGTTGCTGCGAGCCTAATCCGCCCATGCCGCCTTGTCCCGACCCCGTTCCCTCGTGTTGCGTAGGACCTACCGGACCGCGCGGACCTATGGGACCCATGGGGCCTATGGGATTTCCGGGCGCAATGGGTCCTACCGGACCTCAGGGCGTACAGGGCTTACAGGGCGTGCCCGGCGCGGTAGGACCTACCGGACCTATGGGGCCTATGGGACCCGTGGGAGCAACGGGCGCAACCGGAGCAACGGGCGCAACGGGTGAAGCGGGTGCGGTAGGACCTACCGGCCCGACGGGACCGCAGGGCGTTCAGGGTATTCAAGGCGTTGCGGGCGCGGCAGGCGTTGCGGGTGCAACCGGTCCTACCGGACCTATAGGACCGACCGGACCTCAAGGCCCTGCGGGCGTAGCCGGAGCAACGGGCGCAACAGGCGAAATAGGACCCACGGGACCGACTGAACAATTGTCATAAGGGAAAGGTTGAAAAACAAAAGCAAAGCGTTAAGTTATGGTAAAGAACAAAAAGAATAATCCCACAAGATGTAGTGGTCGTCTTGTGGGTAATTCTATATATTGTAGGAAAATCAATAATATTATTAAGCATTAAATAACAAACAGTCAGTTAAGTGATTGGAAGCCGCACGAGAAATTGTACGGCTTTTTTCTTTGCTCTTTCAAACTATATACGAGGAAGGTGGCAAATAGTAAAATATACATATTAAACATATACAAGGAGAAATCTATGCAATACAGAGAATGGTTAATGGAATGGCTCGAATGCTATGTTAAACCTTCGTCTAAACAGAAAACCTACATAAGGTACTCAGAGATAGTATCGCAACATATTATCAGATCACTTGGCGATTATGAGATGAGTGAACTTACACCGCTTATTTTGCAACGCTTTACTACGGAACTTTTGCAGAGTGGTAACTTAAAGACGGGTAAGGGACTGTCGGCAAATTCTGTGAACGGCATTATAACCGTTATTCAGAACTCGTTAAAGGTTGCTTACGCTATTGGACAAATCTCGGAATACACAGCAGATAAAATCAAACGCCCGAAAGCGCGAGAAAAGCAGGTAACTTGTTTTACGCCTACTGAACAGAAACAAATTGAGCAGGCGGTGTTAAACGGAAAGAAGGCTAAAATGTTTGGCGTGGTGTTGTGTCTTTACACCGGATTGCGTATTGGGGAATTGCTTGCTTTGGAGTGGAGTGATATAGATTTTCAAAAAGGAATTATATCGGTATCTAAATCTTGCCACGATGGTAAGGACGAAAACGGCAAATTTGCCCGTATTACAGACACTCCTAAAACTGAAACTTCGGAAAGAGAGATACCGTTCCCGAAACAGTTGATCCCGTATTTGCGGAACTTAAAGAAAGATAGCAAATCCGTTTATGTGGTCGCGTCTGATTCGGATAAGCTCATATCCGTTAGAGCATATCAACGTAGCTTTGAATTGTTCTTGAAGCGTATACATATTCCGCATAAAGGCTTTCACTCGCTTCGACACACGTTTGCTACTCGCGCACTCGAATGCGGAATGGATGTTAAAACACTGTCTGAAATACTCGGACACAAGAATGCTAATGTTACACTCAATAGATATGTACATAGTCTTATGGAACATAAGCGCGAGATGATGAACCGCTTGGGCAAATTATTGTAAAAAATGGCTCACGAATTATGAGCCATCTATTGTTGTAATAGGAGATTTAATTATCCCTATTATAGCAAAATAAGCCGTCAAAGTCAACGGCTTAATGTTATATTTTTGTCTTACGTTAGTTTTTAGGTGTACAAAAAATACGATTTTGTTCACCTATTACAACAATAGGTGAACAAAACGGAGTGATAATTATCATCTAATTGACTATGGGCATATACCGCGTTTCATTTATAGGACATCGAGAAGTTGACGATTTTTTCTTTGTAGAAGATCAGGTAGATTCCGTTGTCAGAGAGCTGATAAGCACAAAAGAGTACGTTGAGTTTTATGTTGGTCGTAACGGCGAATTTGATACTCTTGTCGCTTCCGTTATTAAACGGGTAAAGCGAGAGTGTGGAGAGCATAATAGCTCATTGATACTTGTTATACCGTATCCGGTTGCGGATATAGAAGCGTATGAAAATTACTATGACGAAATGGAGTATCCAAGAGAACTTCATAAAGTACACTATAAGTCTGCCATAACAAAACGCAACGAATGGCTTGTAGAAAATTCCGATATGCTTATAGCCTATGTAGTACGCAATAGTGGTGGTGCGGCGTATTGTTTGAATAAAGCGATAGAGCAGGGAATGTGAAATCAAACGTGTGGATAGGGTAAGCGTGGAACGAAATGAGTAGTTAATCATAATGGTATCAAGGCGCACCATTATAAGAACCTTATAATTTTCTGTGAGCAACACATACAATGGTCGAAAAAGTCTCTGATTTATTTCGAGTACTAAGTAAGCTGTATGAGTTTCAGCCACATCATAAATATGTTTGGTGCTGACCTGATATAAAAGGCATCAGAGCCACAACTCCGATGCCTTAACTTTGTCTTCTATTATCATAATAGGTGTACAAATTTTAATTCTTTGTTCACCTAACAAACAAATTAAGATATTTTTTGAGTTAAATAATCGACAAACACTTGATTAGAGCATTAAAAAGTGCTATAATTTTTTGTGTATAGGTACACCTATTATGATATTAGGTGTATAGATTATTAAGCAAAAATTCATATGTCAAGGAGTTGTATTATGAAAAAGATTAAAAATTTATTATTTGTATTATTGGTTGCAACCATATGCTGTTTGTCCGCTATGTTGGTCGCTTGTAGTACACGAAGTGATCCATCAACTCATACGCATACATATTCAACACAATGGGCATATGATGAAAATTATCATTGGCATAATGCTACTTGTGGACATACAGCTGAAATAAATGGACGTGCTACCCATATTTATAATGGAGATGTGTGTTCTGTTTGTAATTATAAAAAAAGCGGATCGGAAGATCCGGATAACCCTGATAACCCGCAAAAGGTATTCAAAACTGTTAGTTTTAATTTGAATGGGGGTAATGGAAGTTTAGATAATATGCAGTTTGCAGTGGGAGAAGTAATGGCAACATTACCTTCTCCTACTCGTGATGGCTATACTTTCATATGTTGGGAGATTCCTTATATTGGAGAAGAATATACATCTGCAAGCGTGATGCCTAACCGCGATTTGCAATTAAGTGCAAGGTGGGAAAAGAATATCACGGGATATAGTGATGAATATGTTTCTTTCAAACCTTCTAGTGAGGGTGTGAAAGATTCTTTGATACGCGAAATGTATCGTGATGAGGTTGATAAGTTTGTTTATGTGGAAATTACAAGCGATGATTTGGGCGGAATAGATAATGTAGGGAAGCAAAATAATTTCAATTTAAGAACACTTGAAGGGATGCAATATTCGGTTAAATCCGGCTATACTTGGGCATGGTATCAAGGTAATTTTGATACTCCAAATGGTGCGCAAAGATTTACTCTGCGTTATGGAAGCAATATACAATTTGTAACAATAAGTGATAATTCAGGTGTCGTGCAACAAACATATCTCCTTGATATATATGTAAAACATGATTATTATATTAGCTTATTTAGAAACATATTTGAGCAAGAGCCGTATGATAAAGTACGAGTTATAGAAAATAATAGATTTTCGGCTGATACAGAAGTTAAAGAAAGTAAGAAGTTTGAATTCGATAGTCGTGTTTATTTCAACACCGAAAAACGCACATACGAGAAATTTGTTTATTCTACTGCTATAACTAAAAATTGGAATTTGTATCAAACCTATAAAGATGTTACCATACCCGCTGAATTGGATGATGGGATACTTGACCAAGATTTAATTATAACTCCTTATACGCAATATTTCACATTGCCTTCGCCGGAAAAAGATGGGTATGATTTCTTAGGATGGCAAGATGAAAACGGTGAGTATTTGACTAATATACAAGGATATTCGGGCGTTAACTACATTTCAGAAGAAAATAACCCTTCTAAATTAACTGCTGTTTTTGCAGAGAAGAAGTATTACTACACTTTTGAAAACAATATATTGAAGACATATAAAACCGTGCCCGTTGTAACATACACGGATAAAACAATGCGCACGATTTTGGATATAGAATACACACCGTATAATACCGATTGTGTGTTGCCGATTAAAACTGTACAGAGTAAAGGTGAAGTTTTTGTCGGATGGCAATATTACTATTTATCTGACAAAAATGAATTTAGTAAAAATTTATCTTCTTATGATTTTGATACAAAGATAGTAGCACCGCTTGCGCTTGTCCCCGAGATGGAAAGTACAAGTGATTATGTTGTTCCATTGAATGGGGAATTAACTTCTCGTGAAACGGGTAATTATAGAATGTATTTGCCTGCTAATGAACGTTATAAACTTACTATTAGTACAACAAGTAGTGTAACGCTTACTATCAACCAATATGGCTCAACAAGCAACTCTAAAACTTTAACAATTAGATCGGGTTCTCCGCAAACAATAAATTTAGACTATTATGTTTATAATTTGGGGAGTACAGTATATTCGCATGGATATGTAACTTTTAAGGTTACATCATTATACGGTTCCTTTACAGCAAAATTAGTCGGTTCGACAGGAAGTTCTAGCGGTTCGCCTGTGGTTACAAATGATGGCAATACTGCAAATGTGGGGGAAGACTTCACAGTATTGCTTGCGAAGCCAGGGTATGCTTTTGCTGGATGGTATGAAGGCGATAAGAAAATTTCGGAAAATGAATTTATAACAATGCAAGATAGGGAGATGGAAATAACAGCAAAATGGGTTGTTTGTCCGATTACTCTTGAAAAAAGCATTGCGGAAGCTGGAACAGTAAGTGGGGTATCGGGGACTACCGCTATTGGTGAAGAAGTAACTATAACTGCAGCAACTAAAAACGGCTACACTTGGGTAGGTTGGTATAATGGAGATACTTTACTCACAAATGAGTTAGAATATACATTTAATATGCCATCTAAAAATGCCACCTATACTGCAAAATGGATTAAGATTTCGATTGATAGAAATCTTACCAGTGCTGGTTCAGTTTCAGCATTATCTAACAAATATGTAGTAGGTGATGAAGTAACTATCTCCGCTTCTACAAACAATGGTTATACTTGGGTTGGTTGGTATAATGGTGAAAAAGAACTTACGAAAGAATTAAGCTATTCGTTTACTATGCCTTCTGAAAGTGCTACATTTACTGCTAAATGGGCTAAAATTACACTGTCAAGGAATAATTCTTCTGCTGGTACAATTACTTCTTTAAATAACAAATATGTTGTGGGCGATGAAGTAACTATATCTGCCACTACAAATAGTGGTTATACGTGGCTTGGCTGGTACAATGGCGAAACTGAACTTACTAAAAACACTAGCTATACGTTTTCTATGCCAGAAGATAGTGAAACATATACGGCAACGTGGGCGGCTTATACGTTAACAACTAAATCTGAGAATACATCTTACGGAACTGTTACAACAAAGAATGCTGTTAGAACGAGAGCAGGGGATGAAGTTACAATTACAGCAACACCTAAAGCTGGATATTCTTTTGTAGGCTGGTATAATGGGAATAATCTTTTAAGTAGTGATGCAGTTTATACGTTCAATATGCCATTTGAATCAGTAACTTATACTGCTAAGTGGACATTTTACACGCTAACTACGAAAGTTGGTGATGCAACTGCAGGTAGTGTAACTGCTTTCAATGGTGCAAAGATAAGCGTTGGGAATGAAGTAACGATTGTTGCAACGCCTAATGACGGGTATTCCTTTGTAGGCTGGTACAATGGCGATAATCTAGTAAATTCTAATTCTACATTTACATTTAATATGCCAGCGGCATCTTTGAGCTATACAGCAAAATGGACATCTTATAAAATTACCGCTCAAGCTACTGAGGGCGGTAGCATTGTGTCTTATGGTGCGACGGTCTCTTTCTGTGCGAATGATGGTAGTGATAGGGTTATGCTTAGTCAATTGGTAACAGATACAATTGGATTAAAATATCCTACCCCGCCCTTGAGAGATGGATATGTATTTACAGGATGGTATATTGATAAGGAGTGTACAGAACTATACAATTTCACTCAACAGATTAAAGGTAATATGAATTTGTATGCCGGTTGGTACGCTATGGCATCAGACAATTATCTCTCAAGAGGTATAATAGATATATATACTTATAATAACAGTTCCAAAGTATATCCTATAACTGTTAATGGCTCTTCTTCTAGTAAATATGTCTATACATATTTTACAGCATTGACAAGCGGAACATATTATATTTATTATGCAAATGGGACTACTACATCTTCTTATAGCACATATTGCATGATTTATAATGTTACGCAGAATAAGTCTATAAAGACCAATGCAACAGTTAGTTCTACAAGCTATACCAATGTGTCATTTACTGCAAATGTGGGTGATGTCGTCTATATTAGAAATTATCGTTATAATTCGGGTAATGATTCCAAATTCTATGTATATGTTACGGGCGGCACTTTGCCTACAGGCAATGGTAAATCGTTGTGTATGGTAGGGGATATATCTTCAGGTGTAAATGTGTCAGCAGGACAAGAAATAACTATAAACGCATTGACTAACGAAGGCTACACTTTCTTGGGTTGGTTTGATGGAGAAAAGCTGGTTTCTAATCAACTTAACATTAAATTAATTATGCCTTCTAATAATATCAGTCTTAACGCAAAATGGATAAATTGTCCCATCGTATTAGAAAAGAACATAGATGAGGCTGGAACAATAACGGGAATGAGTGATACTTCTATTGTGGGAGATGATATTACAGTTAATGCTTTTACAAATCCGGGTTACACTTGGCTTGGCTGGTATAACGGAGACATAAAGCTTACTAATTCTACAAGCTATAAGTTTACTATTTCTTCTGAAAGAATTACATATACTGCTAAATGGGCATGCTATAACGCAATTATTGGAACAACGGAAGGCGGAACTATTACAGGATTAACCGATTCTATAGTGACATTTAACTTGAACGGGGGAGAGGGTAATATAGATTCGCAACATATAACAGAATCAAATCCTTTATTATATCCTGAAATTCCGACTAGAGCTGGCTATGTTTTTAGAGGATGGTTTAAGGATAGTAATTGTACTGAAATTTTTGATTTTTCTTCTGAAATTAAATATGATACTACGATATATGCTGGATGGCAGGAGATGGCATCTGATTATTATAGTAGGCAAGTTTTAGATATTATTACAAATTATAATACTGCTACTAGCTATTACTACTTTTCTAGCAGTGGAACATCAAGCGCAAAAAAGGTATATTCTTATTTCACTGCATTAACAGATGGTACATATAGGATTTATTATAAGAATAGTTCATCAAGTAATCCTAATGGAATTTATTTAGAAATTAAGAATTTAACACAAAACAGCATAATAAAAGGAAATGTTAGCATAACTACAACAAGTTATAATAGTGTTAGCTTTACTGCAACTGCTGGGGATGTGATTTGTATTCAAAACTATAGAGTCAATTCGAGCTATAGTGCAACATTTTATTTGTATGTTGAAGGAGGAAAGTATCCTAGTGCTGGTGGCACGGCTTATAAAACTTCATCTTTAAATATTGAGGCTGGTAAAAGTATTACACTAACGGCATCCACTAAACCTGGCTATACATGGCTTGGCTGGTATAACGGCAATGAAAAAATCTTTGAAGAACAAACATATTCTTTCGCAATGCCAGAAAAAAGTATTAATTATACTGCAAAATGGTCTAAGACGACAGTAGATAAAAATCTAAGTGATGCTGGAGTTGTAACTATTTTAGATGATATTTATTATGTCGGTGATGAGATAACAATCACAGCTGAAACAAACCCCGGCTATACATGGCTTGGCTGGTATAAGAACGGAGAGCTTGTTACGAAAGATTTAACATATGGTTTTATTATGACTAATGAGAATGTTACTTATCTAGCATACTGGGCTTGTTATACTGCTACAATAAATACAACAAATGGCGGTTGGTTTACTGGGTTTAATTCTGCAACGGTAACTTTTGACTTAAATTATGAAGGTTCGACAGTAGATAGTCAGTTTATTGATGAAATTCATGGCTTGGTGTATCCTGATATCCCGTTGCGTAGTGGCTATATCTTTACGGGCTGGTACACCGAAGAAACATGTGAATCATTGTTTAATTTTACTGCAACAGTGGAACATGATGTATGTTTATATGCGGGATGGTATAAGCTTGAGGAAAACTGTTATAAAGCTGAAATCATCGATATTATTGATTCTAATAATAGCGCAAACAACCATTGTACAATAAATGCGCGAGGAGCAACCAGTTCAAATAAACGATATACTTATTTTACAACTTTAACTTCTGGTACATACAAAATATATTATCAAGCACTTTATTATAATGCTGGCAACGGGACTTACACAACAATCACAAATGTGACGACAAATAAAATAATTAAGTCGAATGGAAATGTTTCGGGGGGCAATAATGTTGGAAGTGCTCAATATTCAGTAGTTTCATGTAAGGCGAATGCTGGCGATGTTATTTGCATAGAAACATATAGTGCAGGATCTTCATCTTCATCTGCTTCGACTCTTTTGGTTTATGTCGAGGGTGGAGCGCTCCCGTTAGCTGGAGGTAAAACTGTAGCAAGTACAATGCCTACTAAAATTGTCGCTGGGGAAAATGTGGAAATTTTAGCAGAAACTAAAAACGGTTATACATGGTTAGGATGGTATGACGGAGATACTTTGTTGACTAATAGTTTATCGTATTCATTTGTTATGCCTTCGTATAGCGTGAACTACACAGCTAAGTGGAGTAAAGTAACGATTGAGCAAAATAAATTAGAAGCTGGAACAGTTACTGAGTTAAATGAAAAATACAATTTAGGAGATGAAGTAACAATACAGGCAACCACCAATGCTGGCTATACTTGGCTCGGTTGGTATAATGGCGATGCTTTATTAACAAATCAATTAGAGTATACTTTCAATATGCCAATTAATAGTGTAACTTATACTGCAAAATGGGCTAAAGCGACGGTTAATCAAAATATCGCAGAAGCTGGGGAAATTACATCATTAAGCAATACATATTTGCCGGGAGATAAAATTAATCTTACTGCAACGACTTTTGTAGGACATACATGGTTGGGCTGGTATAATGGTAACGAATTATTGACGCTCGATAAAGAATATCTTTTAGTAATTCCGGACAACGATATAACCATTACTGCTAAATGGGCACAAGACAATCTTTTGAATGACTTTACTGTGGAAGCCACCACAACTACTTGCGTCATTACAGGAATAAAAGATAAGAAAGCGACATCAGTTATAATTCCTGAATATGTTACGGGCATTGCAAGTAATGCGTTTAAGGAATGTTATCATTTAGTGTTAGTTTATAATTTATCTTCATTGAATATAGAGATTGGAAATACCGCCAATGGGTATGTCGGTTATTATGCGAAACAAGTATTTCAGTCTTTAAATGAAGAAGAATATTTGTATGATAATGGGGACTTTACGTTCTATGTATGTGGAGACGAGATACTTTTGATTAGTTATAACGGAGTCGAAGAGGCTTTAGTTTTGCCAAATGATTATAACGGTAAAACTTATAAAGTTAATGCGAATGCTTTCCGCGATATGACAATAAATAGTGTAACTTTTCCTAATGGCGTTACCGATTTAGGAACTGGTGCATTTTATGGCTGTTCAAAATTAACGAGTATTGAGATTCCGGCTACTATAAAAAGTATTGGCAAAGAAGCATTTTATAATTGTACACTTCTTGATACAATTAAAGTTTTAGGTGCTAATATAGAGGTAGGGGCATCTGCATTTGCGCGTTGCGCAATAACAAATGCAACTGTTCCATCGGATTTTATAACGCACCTACCTAAAGATAAATTAACTACAGTTGTTGTAAGTAGTGGAGATAGTATACCGTATGCAGCATTTAGCCGTTGTACAACATTAACAAGTGTTACATTACCAAGTACCATTTTAAGAATTGAAGAAGATGCGTTTTATGGATGCAGTAAGCTGAAGTCTATTTCTATTCCTAATAAAGTAACGGCAATTGGAGAAACAGCATTTGCTAAATCAGGTCTGACTACAATTACAATTTATGCTAGTGTTACGAGTTTCGGTGGCGGAGTGTTTTGGGATTGTAAAAGTTTGCAATCCGCTACAATTTACGCTAAAGTTACAGAAATGCCTTCATACAAAGATGGTGTAAATCCTTATACAATGAGAGGTTTCTTCTATGGTTGCACTGCATTAAGAAATGTGACTTTGCCTAGCACATTAACTATATTATCGGATAGTATGTTCTTTGGCTGTACTGCACTTAGCAATATTGTAGTTCCGGATAGTGTTGTAACCATAAGTGACAATGCGTTTAGTGGTTGTTCAAGTCTTAAATCAATCACGATTGGTAGAGGTGTTACGACGATTATTCAAGGAGCATTCTATCATTGTTATAATTTGTCTAATGCAAAATTTTTAGTTACAACGGGATGGCGGAAAAAAGATCAGTATGGCAAATGGAGCGATATGGAAGAATCATATATGGCAGATCCGGCACAAATAGCGCATATGTTATATCAGTCCACATGGTACAATATTTTGCAACGAACTGAATAAGTAAATACAAAAAAAGCTGATATTCATATGTATTGGCTTTTTTTGTTCAAATAATTTTAAGATATAATTGTTGATTTTATACTGAGTTTTTAGTATAATTTGTTTAAGGAGAGATATGTCACATACTACTGAACAAAAAGCCAAATTACTTATATTATGGGATATTCTCCAAAAGAATACTGACGAAGAACATTCTATGACTACGCAAGATATAATAGCCGCGCTTAATCAACGCGGTATATCTGTGAGCCGAAAAACGCTTTATGAAGATATTGACCTGCTAAACAAGTACGGATACGAAGTGCTTTGTAAAAAGAGTAGAAGTAATGAGTATTACGTTATAGACCGCAAATTCGAGCGTTCGGAAGTGCAGGTATTATTGAGCGCGGTTGGTTCGGCAAAATCGCTGTCAAATAAAAAAACGGTTATGCTTATGCAAAAACTGTACGAGCTTTTAGGAACAACGGAAGCGGAACAGCTACAAGGAATTATATCTGTTGCAAGCAAGCGCAATAACGAGCGTGTGTATTACAATATAGATGCAATCACTACTGCAATATTAGAAAAGAAAAAGCTGTCGTTTCTTTACTTCGATTATGGTATAAGCGGTAAAAGGGTATATCGCAAAGATAAGGCGCGATACGAAGTCAATCCGCTCGGTTTAGTTTCTTCGGAAGATAATTTGTATCTTGTTTGTTACCACGACAAGTACGGAAATGCGGCGAATTATAGATTAGACCGAATGGATGAAGCAAAGATCGAGCAGACGAGCATAACGCATAATGAGGCTTTTGCTAACTTCGATATAGCCACATATAAGCGAGAGCAGTTTGTAATGTACGCAGGCTTGGAAACTGTGGTAGAGCTTATATTCCCGCAGGACTTATTAGAAGTTGCAATAGATCGCTTCGGGGAAAATATATCTGTCGTGCGCATAGAGAGTGGTGAGTATATAATATCGGCAACGGTACAGGTTAGCAAAACCTTTTTTGCGTGGTTGACTACGTTTGAGGGCAGAGTAAAAATACAATCGCCCGAATCGGTAAGAGAAAGCTACAAAGAATTTATAAAAAAGTTGCTATAACACAAAAAAACATTTGACGTGTAACGTTTATCGGACACTTCGCGCTTGCGGAGTGTCCTTTTTTATTGTATAATGCTTTCACAAGCTAAATTGAACACGCAGTTCAATTACAGGAGTTTTGCTAATGAGAACATTAAACCAAGAAACTCTATGCCGAATGGAGCAGTATATCAAGGAGTATCAGACAAAGAATGGTAGATCGCCGAGCTATCGGAACATTATGCACGGTATCGGTATGAGTTCGCTCAACCTTGTTCAGCGATATGTGCTTGCGTTGGAACGTGAGGGCAGAATAGAGCGAACAAGGCTCGGAAGCATAGAAATACCGAATCAGTTGAAGCCGAGAGGAACAACGCTTGTGCCGCTTATAGGACAAATTGCTTGCGGCGAGCCTTGCTTTGAGGTTGAGAACATAGAGGAGAGCTTTGCGCTCCCGCGCTCTGTATTTGGGAACGGCGAATTGTATATGCTTCGTGCCTTTGGCGACAGTATGATAGAAGTAGGCATAAACGACGGAGATTTGATTGTATTGCGAAAGCAAGACCACGCTCAAGACGGAGAAATAGTCGTTGCCTTGACGAGCGGTAATAACACATTAAAACGGCTTTACCACAGGAACGGCAAGATAGTGTTACACCCCGAAAACAAGACGATGAAAGATATTATCGTCAGCAACTGCGAGATACAAGGCGTATTAGTCGGCTGTATCAAAACTTATTAAATCGGTATTGAGTTGTGCAAAGCCCCGTTGCAATTTGATATATATTTTTTCGGACAAGCATTTAGTTTACTACGTTATTGGAAACCCCGACCGTAACAAAGTGGTTTACTAAAATCAAAGGGGCTTGTCTTTGGGGAATGGAGGTTATTATGGCAAAGAGAAAAAATCCATTGGCTTGCCCTTCGTGTCAAACCAAGCTGTTGGACGGATGCGGACAATGCTCGGGCATTATTATTACTTGTCCCCATTGTGGCGCGTCGGTGCTTGCGGACATTGACGAGAGTGGGCGTATGCGACTGAGCGTAGAGCCTGTAAGAGAACAGCCGATAAGAGTTACGGCGGCAAACTAAAAGTACAAAAGAATTACAAGTTAATATTTATAACCACGCATAGCGGACGGACTGAGGTAGCCTTGAAATAGGAGGACAGTAAAGCCGGCGCGTCGTATGCGTGAAGTTGTGTAGAAACCGAAGCTATCCATAAAAAGAAGCTATCCACGCCTCACAAGGACTAAACCCATTAAGGGCTTATTCTTGTGGGGCGTGTTTTTTTGCGCCCAAAATATGGAGTGGCCCGATTGCGTTTAGTCAAACGCGGTCGGGCATTTTTCATTTGGCGAATCGTCCGATTGCGATTTTCAAAAACGAAATCAAAAATCGGAGGATTTAATAATGGAAAACAATGGCAAGAGATTTTATCTCACTATCAGAGGGCAAGAAGTGGAAGTCAGCGAAGAAGTTTATCGCGCCTATATTCAACCCGTCAGAGCGGAACGGCGCAGGAAACAACGTGCGTTCCGGTGCAAGATTAAAGGCGAAAGGCTAAACCTTGTACGCTGTAACAAAGACTGCCGCGAGTGTCCGTATGCGCTTTCGGGGCATAACGCGCTCGGCAATAGCTTGTCATTAGATAGGATGAAAGACGAGGGTGTGGACATTGAGGATCGCCACTTGGATGTGGAACAAAACTACATAGCCGACGAAGAAAAACGAGAGCTGTATGCTGCCATTAAAAAGCTCACGCCGCGTCAAAAAGAAATAGTGCGACTTATCTATTTTGAAGAAAAAACACAAGAAGAAGCGGCATCAATTATTGGCATATCACATCAAGCAATAAGCAAGGCATTGAAAAAAATTTTAGACGAATTAAAAAGTTTTTTCTAAATGTTGGTTGCAAAATCGGGGATAAGTGTGCTTGGTTAAGTGAAGGGGTAAGAACATTACCACCGAAAGGCAAGGAGAAAGGGCAAAAATGAAACTCAATATAGACGAGTTTGAAACCTATGCGATAGAGCAAGGTTACGAGAGCGGAACTGAACTGTTTGAAACTCTCGGATATACGGCAGAAGATTATGAGGACTACAAGGACGGTAAGAACATTACCCGTGAAATGTTAATGCGCTTGTATACGGATATAGGCGCGGCAGATGTAGTGGGCTTCGTGGACTTCGGCAGGTACGAGTGGGAAGAGAACATTGACCTATTCGACAAACTGTAAAACACACTTGGGAGGTACATAAATGAAATTAAAAATCGACGAGTTTGAAAATTACGCAAAACGTAACGGCGTTAGTCCGCGACTAATGTTGCAAAAATTGGGTGGCGGCAGGTTAGCGTATAAACACTTGAAAAACGGTTGTGCGCTCGGTTACGAGCTTGCAAAAGAAATGTACAATGCGTTGGGCGAGTGGGCTTTTCTTTCGCTTGTAGATATGGAGGAGGAAACGATAGATGGCTTCAAAGCAAAGTATATCATTATCGGCAACAAACTCTGTTAAAGCGGCGGAAAACATTTTGACGGACGGGTACGCACTTAAAAAGTACAAGCTGAAAAAATGGATATACGACAACGACCACACGCAACCCTATGTCGCAAAGGCTCTCGGACTTACGCCCGACGAGTTCAAGCGCAAACTACGCGAACGCGACAAATTCAACCGTGAGCAAATCAAGAGCCTTGTGTATCTTATGGGCGCAAAAGCCGCTTTCGAGGTTTTGTACTTTCCGTCTAACCGCAAGCGCAAAAAAGTGTGGTGGCAGGTGTTTGGAAAGTACAAAGAAAAGGAGGAATTAAATGAGTGAGAACAGGTTGAGCAACCGTAACGCGGCTATACAAGAAATGCTCACGGACGGAGAGCAGATACAAAACTTTTACCGTTTCGTAGCACAAAATCCGCACATCAGTCTGCACGACGCTTGTCAAATCATCATAAGCCGCCCGAACGCAGGCGTTTGTTATTCGTTCGAGGAGTGGAACGCAATGGGGCGGCGCATAACGCGCGGCAAAAAAGGAGTGCCGTATTATGACGCGGACGGGTATAAACAGTTTGTGTTTGACGCGAACGACACGCACGGCGAAGAAAGATACAAAAGGCTTGTTTATCCTATAAAGCGTTTGCTTGACGGACTCGACGCGCTGAACGGTACGGGGATGGCGACAGACTTGCGCGGAGATTATCGCAAGATCCACGTCGGTGTTGCGACCTACTTGCAAGAGAACGGATACTTCACGGATGACGAAGAACGTAACCGACTTATATTAGAGGGCGTAACGTATTCGCTGTACAGCAAGACGGGCTTCCCTAAAAGCAACGGTATTACTATGCACGGTATGACGGGCGAACTTACGGACAACGCACAGTTGTTCAAGGATGTCTGCGGCTTTGCAGATTTTCTGTACACGGAAATCGAAGAAGCGTATGTACGCAAACAAAACGAAGTCAAAGTCATTGATGACGTGGACGAAGAAACCGTATCTGACGAGCCTATTATTACCGAGAAACCGACCGAACCCGTTGCACAAACAGAAACGAAAGTCGAGCCGCAAATACCGCCGTTTTACAAAGAGTATTTGACCGCACAGGAAAAATACCCGAAGGCAGTCGTATTGACGCGCTTGGGCGACTTTTACGAGATGTTCGACGAAAGTGCGGAAATCGCGTCGCAAGAGCTGAACTTAACGCTAACGGGGCGCATTGTCGGCACGGAACGCAAGCCTATGTGCGGTGTGCCTTTCCACGCGACGGACGCATATATCGAAAAGCTGTTAAAGAAGTATCCCGTTGTCGTGCTTGAGAACGACAACGAGCCGCTATATATACAGTCATACGCCGAATCGCTTGAACAAAACGCAGAAGCGGAAAAGACAGCGCCCGAACTTATTGAAGCAGATGATGACGAAGATAGTCCGTTCGACAGCGACGAACAGTTCGCGCCGGACGAAGAAACCGACGAGCAGGACGATCTTGAATATGAGGATGACGCGGCAGAGTTTGACGAGTACATAGACGAAGAAGAACAAGCCGAACAAGAAAAGGAAAAGCGTCCACAGGTAAAGCCAAAACAAAGCAAACCCATACAGAGCCGAAAGCGCAAGGAAAAACCGCAACTGTCATTGTTTGATATTCTCGACGGAAAAACAGACGAGAAAACGCCCGAAGAACAAGTTAAAGAGTGGGGGATAAAATACGGTGGCGGTACAGTAGATAATAAATACCGTCTTTTTGAAGCATATAAATCAAATCCGACCGAGAGCGATTTTATCGAATTGGTTAAGAAAGAGTACGGCGGTCATTACGGCGCATATATGGGAGATAAGGAATTGCAATGTTCAAGCAAAGGTGTAACCTTTGCGTTCAGATACAAAGACCATCCCGAAAACGACGTTATCGTTCGCCTTGATTGGAAACAGCTTGCCTATGGTATAGCAGACCTAATCGACGATAACAACTACTTTACCGACGAGCAAGCCGAAGAATACATCTACTATTATGCCGAGCGGCACGGTAGCGACGAAGAACGAATCAAAGCAATAGCAGATAGCGCGATACGCCGCTTTACAAAGCGCAATCGTGCTAATGGCGAGCAAGATATGTTTTTCAGTTGGTTGCACGCCGACTATAAATTCTTGACCGACCACGAAAGCGAACTTGAAAATGAACTGAACACACGCGCCGAGCTTGAAAACGCAAGGATAGAGGGCGACCAAATATATCTAACCTTTACAAGCGAAAAAGAGCTTACGCCCGAACAGATAAAGATAAAGGCAATAGCGGACGCGATAATCAAAGAAGGAACGGGAAATTCCTATGAGGGGAATTGGATCTCGAACTATTCGACTTTCGGTGCAGACGAACAGTTTGTACAAGAACATAAAAACGAAATTGCCGACGAGCTTGAAAGCCGTGAAGAAGTATCTGATGTAATGATTACCCCCGACGGGCTTGATGTCAATTACTATATGGACTTCGTTGTAAACGCGCTTGCCGATGACTACGAAAAAGACAAGCCGAAGTTCAACCGATTCAAAGACTTATCGGCAGAAGATAGAGCGTATTTAGAGCGGTACGCCGAGCGCAGTATGCGTGAGCCTACAAACTCTATGTGGGACGTGGTGCAGTCTTGCACGACGATAGCAAACGGTATCTACTCGGTATCGACAGCAGGACACGGCGGTATTATGATTGCCGCTGACCTTGCGAATCGTATTCTTTCGCCCGAAGCAATAGATAAAGGCTATCGTTACGGAAGTTATTATTGCTACGAAGAAGATTGCGACCGCTGTATTCCGTTGCGCGAACTTTACGATAAAGGTATCTTGCAGCCTACGAACGAATACTTTACCCGTTGCTATGTGCGCAACGATAAGTCGGATGGTAAAGGCGAATTTGTACCGTTCAGTACGCTGACCGAAGAAGAAAAGCAAGAGTTCTTCAAAAATTGGAGTAAAGACCTAAACGAGTCGTTGGCGCATTGGAACAAGGAATATTGGCAAGCACACGAGCAAACCGAGCAGTCGGTAAAACCCGTAGGCGAGAACACGGACTTGAACGCGGTTGGGTTTGACCAAAGCGAACTCGGCGGCGCAAAGGCAAGATTTAAGAGCAATATCGAAGCCATAAGACTACTCAAACGGCTTAACTTCGAGAAGCGTGAGCCGACGCACGCCGAGCAAAAAACACTTGCTAAATACGTCGGTTGGGGCGGCTTGGCAAAAGCGTTTGACGAACACGACGAAAAATGGCGAAGCGAATACGCCGAGCTTATATCAACGCTCGATTCCGAAGATTACGAGAAAGCAAAGGGTAGCGTTCTGAACGCGCACTACACAAGCAAGACTGTTATCGACGGTATGTATAAAGCGTTGGCGCGATTCGGTGTTAAAGGCAATAATCGCATATTAGAGCCGGCAATGGGAACGGGAAACTTTTTCGGGTTTATGCCGAAAGAGATACAAGAGAACGCGCGGCTGTACGGAGTTGAGCTTGACAATATAACGGGCAAGCTCGCGCAAAAACTGTACCCGAAAGCGAACATCCAAATCAAAGGCTTTGAACAGACGACCTTCCCGAACAACCACTTTGATATAGTCGTTGGCAATGTGCCGTTCGGTGCATACACCGTTTATGACAGCGATTATGCGCGACAGAGCTTTTATATTCACGACTACTTCTTGGCAAAAAGCATTGACAAGTTAAAGCCGAACGGCGTTATGGCGGTCATCACAAGTAGCGGTACTATGGACAAAATCAACCCGACCGTAAGAAAGTATCTCGCCGAACGCGCAGAGCTGATCGGGGCGATAAGACTTCCGAATAACGCATTTACGCAAACAGCAGGAACACAAGTCGTTGCGGACATACTGTTTTTCAAAAAGCGCGAAAAGCAAGCGTATGTAGACACAGAGAACACCGAGTGGCTTGCGACGGGTAAGACCGAGCAAGGGTATGAGGTAAACAACTACTTTGTGCAACATCCCGAAATGGTGCTTGGCGAGTTTGCAATGGAACACGGTATGTACGGCGCGTTGGACTTAACTGTTAAACCCGACGGGCGCAACCTTGCGGACGCGCTCGAAGAAGCTGTAAACCGATTGCCCGAAAACTTTTATGTAACGCCCGAATACACGGAAAGCGCGGAAGAAGAAAGCACGGCGGTAGACTATAACGTAAAACCGCTATGCTACAAGGCGCAAAACGGTCGGCTGTATATGCGCGTAGGCGAGAGTATGGTAGAGCAAGAAATACCGACGCGCCCTGCGGATGCTTACGACCGTATTTGCGCAATGATAGAATTGCGCAATGAACTACGTTATGTTTTGGACATACAGACAGACGGGTGTACGGACGAAAAGCTAAAAGACGAACAGAGAACGCTCAACGCAAACTATGACAGATTCGTGCGTCGTTACGGAATTATAAACGGTCAGACAAACACAAGGCTGTTTAAGGATGACGGGGACAGCGCATTGCTATTCGCTTGCGAGAACTTGTCGGACGACAAGAAAACCGCGACAAAAGCGGACATATTCAGTAAGCGCACGATAAGACCGTATATATCTGTAACAAGCACGGACGACTGCTTTGAAGCATTACAAATTTGCAAAAACGAGCGCGGCAATGTGGACATATCGTATATCGAAGAAATTACAAAAAAGGACTACGATACCGTACTTGCCGAACTCGGCGACGCGGTATTCCGCAATCCGTATGAAGTCAACCCCGACGATAAATACACAGGCTTTGAAACCGCCGAAGAATACTTGTCGGGCAAGGTCGTAGATAAACTTGCAACGGCAGAGAAGTATGCGGAGGTCTATCCCGACGGCGGTTACGAAAAGAACGTGCAAGCGTTGAAAGGGGTACAGCCCGAACAAATAAGAGCTTCCGACATAGCGGTGCGGCTCGGCGCGAGTTGGGTTGACGAAAAGTATTACAAGCAATTCATATACGAGTTGTTAGACTTGCCGCCGCGCTATACGGACGGGGTGCGCTTGTTTTATAATCCGCACGATTCGAGTTGGCGTGTAGATGTATCAATGTATATGCACGGTCAATCATATATGAACGTAAACAAGGTTTACGGCACGGATCGCGTAAACGCCTACAAGCTCATAGAGGACTGTTTGAATTTGAGAGCGACGAGCGTATTCGATCCGATAAAGGACGGAAGCACAACACGTTACGAACTGAACAAGGGCGAAACGATAGCCGCGCGAGAAAAGCAAAACGCCATAAAGGAAGCGTTCAAGAATTGGATATACGCCGATCCCGGACGGCGCGAGGACTTGGAGAGAACCTACAATGCGAAATTCAACCGTATAAAACTACCGTCCTATGACGGAAGCTATTTACGCTTTCCCGAAATGAATCCCGCTATTGAGTTGAAACCGCACCAAAAGAACGCGGTACACCGTATCATCACGAGCGGCAACACTTTACTGCACCACGTTGTCGGTAGCGGCAAGACCTTTACGATTTGCGCGTCGATTATGAAACTGCGGCAATACGGACTTGCAAAGAAGCCAATGATAGCCGTACCAAATCACTTGGTACAGCAATGGGCAAACGAGTTCAGAACGCTCTACCCGAACGCGAAACTGCTTATAGCAAGCAAAGATGATTTGGACAAAAACAACCGTCAGAAGTTTGTGAGTAAGGTTGCAATGGGCGATTGGGATGCCGTTATAATCGCGCAATCGAGCTTTGCGAAGATACCCATATCAAGAGATAGGCAGATAGCGAAGATAAACGAAGAAATCGCGCGAATCGAAGAAACGGTTGAAGCCGTGCGCGACACGCAGGGCGGACGAAGCGGCGCGGTCAAGAACTTGGAGAAAATCAAGCGGAACAAGGAAGCGCAACTCAAAAAGCTGACCGACGACAGCAAGAAAGACAACGTACTTATCTTCGAGAACTTGGGCGTGGACTACTTATTTATCGACGAAGCGCACTACTACAAAAACAAATTCCTATATACGAAAATGAACAACGTATCGGGAATATCTACGGCGGCAAGCCAACGCGCCAGCGACTTGGAATTAAAGTGTGAGTACATCAACGAATTACAAGGCGGCGACAAGGGCGTGGTATTTGCTACGGGTACGCCCATATCGAACAGTATGACGGAAATGTACACAATGCAGTCGTACTTACAACAGCGGACTTTGCAGGAACTCGGTATAACGTACTTCGACGGTTGGGCGGCTGACTTCGGCGAAACGGTAACAAGCCTTGAAATGACACCTTCGGGGCAAGGATATAAACCGCGCACACGGTTTAGCAAGTTCACGAACTTGCCCGAACTCTTGACTATGTACCGAAGTTTTGCGGATGTGCAGACAAGCGATATGGTTAAGCTCGACGTACCCGACGCGGACAGAAAAATAGTAAATCTGAAACCGAGCGACGCTGTATTGGAACTTGCCGACGAAATTGCAGAACGTGCCGAAAGAATAAGCCGAGATAAGATACCGCCCGAAATCGACAATATGTTAAAGATAACGAGCGACGGTAAAAAACTTGCGCTTGATCCGCGCTGCTATGAAAGAAGCGCGGCAGACGAGGAGGGTAGTAAGCTCAATGTATGCGCCGACAATATCGCAGAGATATGGAACGACACGCACGACACGAAAGCAACGCAAATCGTCTTTTGTGATTTGTCAACCCCGAAGAAAGCGTTTGAGGACTATGTGTACGGCGAGGACTTCGACGTATACAACGATTTGAAGTACAAGCTCGTACAGCGCGGCATACCGCCCGAACAGATTGCTTTTATACACGAAGCGAACAGCGACTTACAAAAGCAAGCGTTGTTCGACAAGGTAAACGCAGGAACGGTCAGAGTGCTTATAGGCTCGACAGAGAAATGCGGCGCAGGGACGAACGTACAAGAGCGGTTAATCGCGTTACATCATCTTGATACGCCGTACCGACCGAGCGATATGCAACAGCGCGAGGGGCGCATAATTAGGCAAGGCAACACGAACAAGCAAATCAAGATTTTTACCTATGTCAAAGAGCGCACGTTCGACAGTTATTCTTATCAAATATTGGAGAACAAGCAACGCTTTATATCGCAGATAGATAGAGGGGATTTGACTGTGCGCGAAGCGGATGATATTGACGAAACGACATTAACGTATGCCGAAATAAAGGCGATAACCGCCGCAAATCCGAAGATAAAACAGAAGATGGAGGTGGACACGGAAGTTGCGCGGTTGCGCGTGTTAGAGGGGCAATACAAGAAGAATTTGTACGCATTGCAGGACAAAGTGCGAAAGAGCTTGCCCGAAGATATACAGCGGCAAACGCTGTACTTGGAACGCTTGCGCGAAGATATTGCAACGGTCAAAGCAAAGCACAGCGTAGATCCCGAACGGTTTTCAATAAGCGTTATGGGTAAAGTCTATACTGATAAGAAAGAGGGCGGCTTGGCGTTGATGAACGCGCTACACGCGAACAAGACCGATACAGTCGTTGCTGAATATGCAGGCTTGAAAATAAGTCTTAACCCTATGGTATTTTTGGCGGGCGAACGCTCGGTATCGCTTACGGGAATCGGTAAATACAGTATGGACATAGGCGAGAGCGCAAGCGGTTTACTTACGAGATTGGATAACTTCTTTAAGGAATTTCCGTCGAGAGAAGAACGCGCCGAAAATAGGCTCAACCAACTCAAACACGATTTGACTGTTGCGGAAGAAGAAATCAAGAAGCCGTTTGAACACGCTGACCGCCTTACTGCCTTGCTCAAAGAACAAGCGGAACTCAATGCCGAACTCGATATAGGCAAGCGTGAAGAAATCATAATGGACGACAGCAAGGAAGAAAACATTGTAGTAAACGTTGACGAAGAAGCGGCTATGAAAATTCCGGAACGAAAGGTCGTTCAGACAACGTATAAGAAAAAGTCGCGCAGAACGCTCGGAGAGAGCAACGCGAGCTTGTACCGTAAAAAGCAAAGCGAAAACGCCGAATCGTATGTATTTATCGGTAACGGCGACAATTACGAGATATACGGCGAACGCGCAGAAGAACTTGCCGAGAGGTACGGCTTGCCGCTCATCACGGACACTCTTTCGGGCAACGAACAAAAGGTGTTGTCGGTAGATATTGACACGCTTGATAAGGTCGTGAGCGGTATTGACGACGACGGACATAAGACGGTCATTTTAGAGCCGTTGGACGAAATTAAGGAGGACACATTTATAGACAACGAAGATAAGATTGCCGCAATGGAAGTGGCGGTATTACCCGACTATACTATCGGGCAGGACGATATGCACGACGCAGGTTACACTTGGGACGGTATGTTGCCGCTTCGCAAGCGTATGGCAAAAATGCTTGTCGGTCTTGGACTTCCCGTTGTCGCGCTCAAAGGCGACGACACCGAAAGAAAGGTTACGTCCACAGACGAAGTAGAACGTGGCGGAAACCTTTTCGGAATAGAAAAACCCGATTGGAACGAGTTTATCGCGTCGGATAAAGGCAGAGCGTACTTGACCGCAAGACTGATGTTTTGTCAGTCGGCGAAAAAAGAAGTGAACGAAGAAATGGACTACTTCCCTGCAATGTACACGGACGGACTTTCGGACAATATGTTTGCAGAGCGGGTCGCACTTGAAAAATGCTTGAAAGATATGCCGCGCCCCGACACCGAGCAAATAAAACCGTATGTTAAAAACTTGCTTAATGATTTTACGATAAGATTCGGCAACTTTCCGCTCGGCGAGTACGGTTGGGAAATCGGCAATGTGCGCGACGACCTTGCCAAGTTTATACCGGACGAAGAAATAAGCAAGTACGCACAAGAGCTTGCGTATGAGGAAAGATTGCACGAGGAAATCGACGAGCGGCTTGAAGAAATCGTTTGGCTGAACGGCAGAACGGAGGGCTTCGATAAAGAGCTTATACCCGATATTATCAACGACTTGAAACCCGACTTTGAAAACAGCTTTTTCAATAAGAGCGGCGAGGGCGATTATGACGAGTGGTATGACGAATTTGCGGAAGAAAAACTTGCGCCGTACTTGGAAACGAAAGCGGTAGATAACACTATCGACTTGACGAAGCCGTACTACTACGGCAAGGACACGAGCAATGCGGCGTTCTATTACTTGCCGAGTTTGAGTTACGATACGCTACCCGAAATCAAAGAACAAGCGGACAGTTACATTATCGCCGCGCCCGTAAGTTATTTGTCGGACGAAATCACGGACAAGTACAACATCTTCTTTTTGAAAACCGATAGGGACATTACTATGGACGAACTCAAAAACAAAGATACGGCGATAGGCAGTATGCAGACCGCCGTACATAACGTGGTCGAAGCTCGGCACAAAGAGTACATCAATGCGCTGAACTTGCATACCGAGTGCAAGAACGCCATAGACAAGGCAATATCGGAAAACTATGACGGTATGCACTTGAAAGACGGTTTTGAAAACGCGCTTATCGACAAGTACGGTATGGGAGAAATCAACTATGTGCTTGCGAACACGGTACAGTATTTTTATGACGACGGACGGATTAGCCGCGACAATAAGGCTTGGGCTAACAAGATAGAAATAACTGAGAACGAGGGACACCGTTATCAGTTTACATCAAATACCCACCGTGCGATTTTGGACGGGTTTATCGACCGTGTGCGTAAGAAGCAAAGAGAGCTTTTATACGGTAACAAGCGCGAAGAATACTATTCCGTTATGCAAGACACCGTAAACGGAAAAACCGAATATACGCCCGTTTATGTGGACGCGAATACGGGAGAAATTGGAACGCTGTTCAAGCGTTCGTTTGATACCGAAAAGGAAATAGACGAGCTTATCGCAAAAGTCAACACAGCAACCGACGTGCCGAGAGATTATACGCTTGTGTACATCACGCCCGAAGAACTCAAAAAAAGAAGCGAGGACATTAAAAAGGCGAACACCGCACAGTCTTTGCAAGGCGAGTTTTTGAGCGAAACAAAGGACGGGTACAAGGTCGTAAACATCACGAAAGACGTGGACGAACGGAATATCGCCATCATATACCGTCAGACCGTGAAAGACTTTATCGTTGCGCCGCGCTACGACACTTCGGACGGAACGTGGGCGCAGAGCTATTATTTTAAGTCGCTTGAAGCGGCGGAACGCGACAGAGCGGAAACCTATGGCGACAACCCGAAAATTTACGAAAACAAGGAGTGGAATAAAATGCCCGAAAATGAAAAACCGAAATGGCTTGATATAACCGTATCGGCGGATGCGCGTATCAAAGTCAATAATAAGACGAGTTTTATGCGTATGCCGACGAACGGAAAATACAACGGCTATACCTATAACTTTTATAACGACAAGATAAAAAGAAGTACGCAGATTGCCGACTTGCAGAGCGATTCGCGCGAACTTGCGCTTGCGCTTCGTATCAGAGAGAACGACACTGTATTGCTCAAAAACCGCGAGGACGACGAAATCGAACTTACGGCAACCGAGTTTAAGAACGCAGTACACAGAACGCTCAATAAAGACTATGTTCGCAAAGCGGACGAGAACGACAAGCAGTGGACGACCGTAAGCGTACCGCGCGACGCGATTCGCGGCGAGTACGAAAAGCGCACATTGTTTGCTATGCCGACATCTTCGGATGTTGCAGGGTACGCTTTTTACGTCCCCAATGTGTTCGTGAAAGAGGACGAAGAGAGCGAGGGCGAGCGCGTCAAGATAAGCGTACCCGACGACTTCAAATTCACGGCGCAGGACAAAAGCGGCGAAAACAAAGTCGAGCTGTCGGCTTATCAATTATTCAAGTATATGGACGGAACAGAATCGTCCGCCTATCAGACAGAAAGGAGTGCCGAGCAAACGGCGGCAAACGCACCGTCCGAAGAAAACGGTTGGCATTATGTTTCGGTGGACGAAAAGGCGAAGATTGCCGAGTACGGCGAACGCACTATGTTTCGTATGCCGCAGGGCGATTACGACGGGTACTGTTATTACATACCGAACGGCTTGCTTCGTGCGAACGAAGATAAAGGCACTATTCGCGTGAGTTTGCCCAAAAACTTTATTGTAACGGTACACAACAAGCAAGCGGAGAACGAGGACGAGCAGAAAATCGAAATGAACCCCGAAGATTTTATCGCACAGGTCAAAGGCAAAACCGCCGACGACTACACGGTGTACAGCAAACCGAGCGAGAGTAAGTCGGAGAAGTTTATGGCGGTGGAACAAAAGCTCATCGAAAACGTACCCGACGAAATGAAAGCCAAGCCGAATTGGGTAATCGTCCGCACGAAGTTTAACGAGGACAAAGGGCGGCTCGATAAATTCCTTATCGACATACACACGGGCAAAATGGCAAAGAGCGACGATCCTACAACGTGGGCGACTTTTGACGAGGCGAGAGAATACGCGAAGTATCACGGCGGCGTTGCGCTTGCATACGCGCTCGACGGAAAGGACGGAATCGCGTGCATTGACCTTGACGGTTGCTATGAAGAAAACGGCGACTTCTCGGAGTTTGCGCATAAAGTCTTTAACGCGGTGGACGGTATGTATTGCGAAAAATCGGTAAGCGGGAAAGGCTTGCACTTCTTCGGTAAGACGCAGGGTATGGACGTGCGTACTTTCTCCGAAGATGGCGAAATGGAATTTTATCGCGGCGCACACTTCATCGCAATGACGGGCGATACCTATGGCGGCAAGCAATTAAAGAGCTTTGACGAGCCACAAATGAAAAGCATTATCGAAAGCAAATGCGCCAAGAGAACGGTACTGAACGGACAAGGCGCAGGCGTTGAGGGACTGTCGCGTATGAGCGACAGAGATGTTGTCGAACGTGCGGAGAAAGGTAAGGACGGGCAGAGATTCAAGTCGTTGTACAACGGGCAGGACATAAAGGGCGACCATAGCCGCTCGGATATGAGCCTTATGAATATGCTTGCTTTTTACTGCAACGGCGACAAGGAACAGATGTTGCGTATTTTCGCAACGAGCGGCTTGTACCGTCCCGAAAAGTCGGACAACTACTACGAGTGTACCGTCATTAAAGCGATACGCGACACGGTAACGAGGTATCAGCCCAAAACGAATAAGCCAAACACGAACAAACCCGTGAGCGGTAACAATTCGGGCAAGGGCGGCAAATAAAGGAGGGGAAATGAAACACAAACAAAACGAAATTCCCGAAATCGTAGTGCCGAAAGGCTACGACCTTTTCGACCTTATCGACACGGACGATAAAGGGTACGACTTGGGAGAGCCGATTATGACAGAGGAGGTAAAAATAAGATTTGAGCGAGAAAAGGGAAAAGAATAGCGCATACGATAAACTGACCCCGCAAAGAAAAGCACTTGTCGATATGGTACTCAAAAACCTTGAAAACGGTAAAGGTATTTGGGAACAAGGTTGGGCGGACACGGGGATTCCCGTGTCCGTTGCAACGGGCAAGCGTTATCACGGCATCAACAATCTTTTCTTATCGCTTATAGCCATTGAGCGCGGATACACCGACAACAGATGGGCGACCTTTAAGCAGATAGAAGATAACGGTTGGAGTTTTAAGAAAGACGCGGAAAACAAATCGCTCGGCAAGGGCGCAGGGGTAACGATTGAGTTTTACGAATTGCGCGACAGAGAAACGAAAAAGCCGTTTGACAATAGCGTTCTTGACGGTATGACAGAAGCCGAACGGCAGAAGTATATGGACGATAACGTATATCGGTTGAGGAAATACTATCGTGTCTTTAACGGCGATATTATAGAGGGCATACCCGAACGCAAGAAACACATAATCGATCCGAGCGAAATGGTGGAACGCGCAGAGAAACTTTTAGCGCATTGGAACGACTATGAAGCGAAAATCGTGTACGGCGGCGACAACGCATTTTATAGGCTCAATACCGACGAAATACACTCGCCCAAACGCGAAGCGTTCAAAAATCTGCACGAGTTTTACGGTACGAATTTTCACGAAATCGGACACAGCACGGGACACAAATCACGGCTCGACCGTGATTTGTCGGGCGCGTTCGGCTCGGAGAAATACGCGCTTGAAGAATTACGCGCCGAGCTTTCGGCTATGTTCTTGGAACAAGACGTAGGTATTGCGGTAAGCGAAAAGCATATCGAAAACAACAGCCGCTACATAAAAGAGTGGCACGACGAAATCAAGAAAGATCCCGACGCGCTGTTCACGGCAATAGCCGACGCGGAGAAAATCACGCGCTACATAGCAACCAAAGAAGCGGAAGCCGAGCGTATGGAAAGCGCAGAGCCGTATGCGGTGGTCGAGGACACAGACGAATTGGGCGATAAAGTTTACGGCGTTCGTATGGCGAGCGGTTACGGTCAGACAACGCTTATGCTGCCGACTGCCTACAAAGACAGAGAAAAGCTGTTAGCGGAGTTCGATAAAATCAAAGAGTTGCCCGCTTGGAAAGACAAGGAGTTTTACGAGGTAAGCTACGAACAGTTGCAAGAGATAAGCGAGAAACGCGCAAAGGCAGAGAACAGACGAGCGGAACGCGAAAATCGCCCGTTGTATGTTCTGCCTTCCGTTATTGCGGCAAGAGCAACGGCACGAAGCAAACCCGTAAATATGGCGGAACGCGGCGAGAACAGCTTAACGCGGATGAGCGACCTTGATGTGGTCGAACGCGCGAAGCGCACAAGCGGCGGCGAACAGTTTGAAAAGCTGTACAACGGCAAGACAATGTTCGGCGACGAAGAAAAAGACGAGCGTGCATTGATGACACGGCTCGCTATGTTTGTGGGCGGCGACGAAGAACAGCTTATGCGCGTATTCCGTTCTTCGGGACAGTACCGCGACGAAAAGCCTAACGCTTTGTATGCGAAAATGGCAAGGGAGTCGATAGCGCGAATTGACAGACTCAAGGGCAATATTGCGGTTGTGCCGGCACGAGAAAGCGCAGGTAAAAAGCACGTCAGCGCAAACGCGAAAACATAATGAAAACCGACATCTTTTCAACGGACAAGCGTTACGAAATAATTTACGCAGATCCGCCGTGGGCGTATAAAGTTTGGTCGGATAAGGGGAAAGGCAGAAGTGCCGAAAGCCATTATCCTACAATGGCAAAAGCGGATATACAGCGTTTGCCCGTAAACGAAATCGCGGCAAAGAATAGCGTATTGTTTTTGTGGGTAACAGCGCCGTGTCTGATTGAGGGGATAGAGCTTGTATCGGCTTGGGGGTTTGAGTATAAGACGGTCGCTTTCACTTGGGTAAAGCAGAATAAAAAGAGCGACAGTATCTTTATTGGTATGGGTTATTACACCCGTTCAAACGCGGAATATTGTCTTTTGGCAACGCGCGGTAAAGTATTGGAAAGACAGTCGCACAGCGTATCTTCGGTAGTGCTATCACACATAGAAAGACACAGCCAAAAGCCGAGCGAAGTGCGAGAGCGAATTGTAAAACTGTTCGGGAACAGACCGAGAATTGAATTGTTTGCAAGACAGTATGCAGACGGGTGGGATTGTTGGGGAAACGAAATCTGAAATCAAAAGGAGTAAAAATGAAAGAGAAAAATTTTAAGTTCAAAAAATCGTTCGGCGTGTTGGTCAAGAAAATGACTAACAGACAAGCGGGCGAATTTATCAAAGCCGTGAGCGGTTATGTGTTCGACGGTAAGCCTATGGAAAGCAAAGACGAATACTTAAAGGGCGTATTCCTTTACGTTCAGAGCGTGCTTGACACGGCAGAGCAGAACAGAGCGAACGGCAAAATCGGCGGCGCGATCGTCGCGGAAAAGTATAAAGAATTGCGTGCGAGATTTGCAACCGAAGAAGCATTGGTAAGCGAAACCAACGTCGTATCGCAACTCATTATCGTATCGGCAGACGCGCAGGGCGCGGCGGAAGAAAAGCCGCAGACCGAAAAGAAAAAGGCTTACAAAAAGCGCGGGCGTCCCAAAAAGGTAAACGCCTACGGCGGCGCAAAAAACCCTAACGAGAATAAGGACGACCATAAAGCTGTATAGCGTGGACTTCGCGTAGGACTATTCGACCGATTTTGGCTAAATCGTGAACTTTGCAAGCAGGTAAAGAAAATAGCCAAAATCAAAGATTTAGTCAATTTTGAAGTTCGCCGTGCGGCTCACGGAACAATCGGGAAACCCGATTTTCTTGGGAGGGTATATGGGCAGAAAACTGAAACAGTCAGAGCATAACGCGAGTATCTACTTCCGTTTGCGCGACGAGGAAAATTGGCAGATGATAGACCGCCTTATGACTTTGCCGCACTATGCGAACAACCGAGCAAGCGTACTGAACAACGCGCTGTCTTACGGACTGCCGAAACTTATCGAGGACGAGTTCGGGGAGAAAACCTTGAACGCCGAGCCTTACGAACAGCCGACGGAAAAATCGGCTATTCAGATAAGTACGGAGAACGACCACGATGAACACATTGCGGAAGTAGTGCGACTGTTACAAGAAATCATAATGAACACGACAATAAGTAAATCGCTTGTATGTTCGCTGTTTAACGCAAAGAGCGCAGAGCTGAAAGGCAAGCCACCGTCGGCGATTAAGTTTGACAGCGGTGCTATGCGCGACACGCCGACCTATATGACGAAGTACGAGATAGACAGGTTGAACGAAATGGACGAGGAGGACTAATGGCAAACAACCAACCGATTATATTCGACTTGAAATACACACCGTATTCGCTGTCGAAAAAAGCGTCGGACTATGACAGAAACAAGAACGCGACGGAACGTGCTTTTTACGATATGTCGGGCGAGAAGAACGTGTACGACTACATCACTACGGAGGGCAAGCGCGTAGGCAATAAATTCACGGCATTAGAGTATTTGCAGAAAAGCACGGGCGTGTTTAATCAAAACGGTATGATACCGCAGGAAGAAGTTGACGAAATGAAAGCACGGGCGAAAGCCAACAAGGGCAATATTTGGCACGGCTTTATATCGTTTAACGAACACGATTCCGAAAAGATAGACACGCCCGACAAGTGCATACAGCTTGTCAAAAATATCTTTCCTACGTTCTTGCGCGAGTCGGGACTTAACCCGAACAATATCGACTTGATGTGCGCCTTGCATCTTGACCGACCGCACCATCTACATATTCATTTTGTATTTTGGGAGAAAGAGCCGAAATTCAAGAACAACGACGGAACGCTCGGCTATCGAACGAAAGGCAAGATAAGCGGCGCGGCAATAGATAATATGTTTGTACGGCTCGGACTGTTCGCGGACGACGAGCGCGACAAACTGCACAAGGCAAGGGACGACAGTCTGAAAAAGCTACGGAATATGACTTGCGTGAAAACGGCTATGTACAGCACGGATGAAATCAAGCAGGAAATCTTGTCGCTTGCGAAAGACTTACCGAAAACGGGTAGGCTGACCTACGGAAGCAAAGATATGGAAGCGTTCAGACCGCGCGTAGACAAAATCGTAAAAATGCTTCTCGACCACGACAAGACAGCACGGAAAGCAGACTTGCGGTTTTACGAACGGCTCGACGAAAAGCGGCGCGTCATTGAGAATATCTGCGGAAAGGAATACGCGCTGTCGGGCGCAAACACTTCGCCGCAGACGATTGAACGCGAACTGCCAAAGTATCATCACAAGATTGACGAAAGCCATATCAAGATAATCGAAACAATCGAAGCGGACTACAAGCGCAGACAGGGCAATCTTGTACTTAACCTTTGCAAGTTTATCAAGCCCGAATACTTCGAGCGTGATCCGAACAAGCGGTATAAGACAAACGACAATAAGCTCAAACGCAGACTCTGTATATCGAAACGGAACGTGGGGCGGCGTTTGGATAAATTCTTTCACTCTTTCGGGCAAGAAAGCGAGCTTATAGAACGCGACTTTTCGCACCGCTTACAGGACATAGAAAAGGAAATTGAACGCGAAAGAGAGGAAGCACAAGCGGAAACGCAACAATCTAAAAAGGAGGAGAACAACAAGTATTGAATAGAAAAGAAGCATTTAAGCACAGAAAGAAAAAGTCTTGGAAAACTTGGGCTACGGTCGGCGGTTTTATCGCGGTGTTCGTGAGCGTGCTTGTAGCGTTTTTGTTTGCTTTGTTCGGTAAGGACTTCGGCGGCATATTCGGCAACAAGAATTATTGGCTTACGGTCGGAGTAGTCAACGGACTGTTGCTTGTCGGCTTTCTTATGCTTTACCGAATCGACGCGCAAAATATCGCGCTCAAAGAGAACGACTTGGAAGATACCGAGTGGCTGTCGGCGAAACGGTTGAAAAAACTGAAAGAGTTTACGGTAACTAATTGGAACGGCGCACAAGAGAAAAACGACGGAATAGTAATCGGCGCGGAAAAGAAAGGCAAGGAATTGGAAATTATCACGACGAGCCAACTTCACGCGCTGATCGTCGGTACGACGGGTAGCGGAAAGACGACGGGCTTTGTTGACCAAAACATTTCCGTGTTATCACGGAGTAAGGGCAAGCCGAGCCTTGTCATATCCGATCCGAAAAAGGAACTGTATGAGAAACACGCAAACCACCTAATCAAAGACGGTTATAAAATCTCGGTACTCGACTTGCGCGAGCCGTACAGCTCCGAGCGGTGGAATCCTATGAACGTGCTTATACGCCGTATCCGATTGGTAAAGGAACTCGAATATCACTTGCAGCATAAGGACGGAAAGTACATAGGCGCAGGCGAAGTTTTCTTATCGTTACGCGACGCGCGGACGAGGATGCAGGAGTTAAAGGACGAAATCTACGAGAACGCGCAAGACCTTGTTTATACCTTGTGTCCCGTTCAGAACAAAGACCAACCGACTTGGGAAGAAGGTGCGCGTAACCTTATATTCGGATTGGTGCTTGCGTTTTGCGAGGACTGTATAAAGGGCAAGATGGAAGAAAAACAGCTTTTGCTTTTCAACATTTACCACAATATCACTAAATACTGCTCGGAAGATACAACGGCGTTAAAGGAATACCTACTCAAAGGGCGCGACGAATTTTCAAAGGTGCGCGGACTTGTAAATACGGTACTCATCACAAGCGACAAAACGCTTACGAGCTATTTGTCGGAAGTCAATAGCTATATGCAACAGTTGTCGGATGACGGTATTATGTCGCTTACGAGCGAGAACGATTTGGACATTGTAAATATCGACGAAGAACCGAGCGCGGTATTTATTATCGTGCCGGACGAAAGGTTTACGCGCCATAGGTTTGTAACGCTGTTTATAACGCAGATGTACAAAGAGCTTGTAGAGAAAGCGAACTTGAACTTGCGCAGAGAGCAGACGGACACGGCGGTATTAAAGCGTAACGCTTACTTCATACTTGACGAGTTTGCGAACTTACCCAAGTTCGACAATATCGAGGGTATGGTAACGGTTGCGCGTTCACGCGGTATTCGCTTCTTGTTTGTACTTCAAGCGTATTCACAGCTTACGGCAAAGTACGGGCGAGAGATAGGCGATATTATCAAGACCAACTGTAACGTAAAAATCTTTATCGGCTCGGACGACAGCGACACGCGCAAAGAGTTTTCGGAACTATGCGGACAAAAGAAAGTCAAAAATTTCTCGGTCAATACCAATGCGGAAAACCCTGCGTCGAGCAATACGGGCGCGAGCAACCAGCCGCTTATAACGGTTGGTATGCTTGAACGACTGAACGGAAATGAGAAAGGCGACGCGATTGTATCGGTGCGTGGCTACGAGCCGATATGGACGGTATTCACACCGTCATACGAACTCAAAGATGTTTACTTCAAAGAGGGTAAGGCGAGTATTGCCAAGCGCGAAGCGATACTGTTCGATAAGAACGAGTACGTTTTCGATATAACGAACAAGAACGGCGGCAACGAGAACGAACGGCTTTTAACTGCGATAGTGGAAGAAGAAAACCGCGAGAACGCCGTAGAAATCGAACGGCAGAAGAAACTTGACGACCTTGACTGTAAGTGGTTAAGCATAGAGCAAAATATACAACTCAAACTGCAAGAGTTTGCAAATATGCTTAACCCCGACGACAAGCAAGCGGTGTTAAATGCGGACTTAAACAGTATTGTCGCTTTACTGTTTATGATTGAGGAGAACTACAACAACAAGCCGCACAAGATGAAAAAGATACGGGAAGTTGCCGACTACATCAATGGCGAACTGCCCAAACTTTTGGAACTTCAAAACCAAGCGAACAAATAAATTTATGGAGGACATAATGACTAAAACAATTAAATCAACGGTTGTAACGCTCGCGGCAAGTGTAGCGTTATTTTTAACGGTTTTTTTGTGTACGGGTTTTACTACGGCAAAAACGGCAAGCGCGGATACGGGCTGTACCCACGCATACGAACAGACGGAAATCGCGGCAACGTGTACGGAACAAGGCTATACGCTTTATACTTGCGCAGACTGCGGCGAAGAAAAGAAAGATAACTATGTAGATGCCAAAGGGCATAACTACACCGAATCGGTTGTAGCCGCAACTTGCACGACGGCGGGATATACGCTGCAAACGTGTGCGGACTGCGGACATACATACACCGAGCAGACCGAAAGCGCAAAGGGACATACGTTCGAGGTGGTAGTCGTACCCAATACCTGCACCCATAAAGGTTATACCACGCATTTCTGTACCACTTGCGGTTATGAATACAACGATAACTATACGGACGAAATCGGACACGATTATGAGAAAGTCGAAGTCGCGCCTACTTGCACCGAAAGGGGTTATACCAAGCATACCTGTTCTGTCTGCGAAGATGTGTTTTTCGATAACTATATCGACGCGCTCGGTCATACATACGAAGCGGTAATTACCGAGCCTACTTGTTTGGATGGCGGCTTTACGACCTACACTTGCGCGACTTGCGCGGACAGTTATATCGCGGACTACACCGAGCCGAACGGACACGCATACACCGAAACGGTAAACGCGGCTACGTGCGTAACCTACGGCTATACCGACCACGTTTGTAATGACTGCGGCGACAGATTCGTAACGGACTATGTACAGCCCAAAGGACATAAGTATTTGGACGTGCTTGTCCCCGCAACGCCCGACAGTCTTGGCTATACGCGCCATATTTGCGTTGACTGCAATTATAGCTATCTTTCGGACTATGTAACGAGCGGCGACATCGGATATATTCCCGAACCCGAAGAACCCGTCATCCCCGAAATTCATAAGCACGCTTACGAAATTCAGACTATGGACGACAGCGAGAATATGAGCCTTATCGTATTGCGCATTTGCAACTGCGGCGATAAGAAAAGCGGATATTTTGCGGTAACTTTCACGGACGAAGAAGGCAACGTAACCGAGAGAAAAGAAACGGGCAACAAGATTGATTATTCCGAGTTTTACGGACAAGTCATTATCACGCTCACGGACGAGAGCGGCGAACAGTTAAAGACGGTAGTGGTAACGGCGCAGGAAAAACCCGTTGAACCTACCGAACCCGAACAACCCGTTATTCCCGACGAACCCACAGTACCCAACGAGCCTACAACGCCCGTTGAACCTGAACAGCCCACCGAGCCTACGATTCCCGACGAACCGAATCAGCCCGACGAACCTACCGTACCAGACGAGCCTAATACGGACTTAAACGAAACGAAAAAGGGCGGAAACGGAACGGCAATCGCGCTGTTTGTAATTCTTGTCGTGCTTGCGCTCGGCGGTGTCGGCGGATTCATTGCATACAAGAAAATCAAGGCAAAGAAAGCACAGAAATAAGAGGAGGAACAGAGAATAGTGTTTAATATCAATTTGTTAGCGGCGGACGAGGGCTTGAACGGAAGCCTTGCTCAAATCGTAGAAAAGCTCAAAAGCCTTATGGACAGCTTTTGGCTGTACATAGTAATCGCGCTTGCGGCGGTCGTCGTTATTTGGGGCGCGTATATCGGTATCAAAATTGCAATCGCGCACAGAAACGAAGAAAAGATTAACGCAAGAGATATGGTCAAAAACCTTATTATCGGTATCGTGATTATATTCGTCGTGGCAATGGGCGCACCGCTTCTCATCAACGGCTTGTCCGCTTGGGTAGGCGCGTAAGAAAACAATAATTCCGAACAAGGCGGCAGGGCAACTTGCCGCCTTTACTTTTTCGGAAAGGAGGATAAATGCTTATATTTTTTCAAGAGCTTTGTCTGCAACTGTTCTTATGGCTGTTACAGCTTATAGACGGGCTTATGGAAATATTCTCGGCTATCGCAGGGGTAACGAACGTAAGAGTAAACGGACAGTCGGTAAACATAATCGAATACCTTGCAGGGAATAGCACGGTAGGTACGATATTTTGGTGCATCTTTATCTTGGCGGTAGGTCTGACTTGTATCTTTACGATAGTAGGACTTGTCAAGAATATGATTGCGAACAACCGAAATATATCGAGTATCGTTGGCAAATTCTTTTTGGCGTTACTCGGCACAATGGCAATGCTCGCGGTCGTGTTCTTGGGAATACTTATCGCAAATTCACTTTTACAGTTGCTTGCCCGAATATTCCAAATCGACAACTCAAATAAACTCTCGAACGCGCTATTCAATGCGTGCGTGGGAAATTGGATAAACGGCTACAACATCAATAAAATCAATGTAACGAGCTTATCCGTATCGGATATTTTCGGTGGCTACAACGCCGCGCTTTTCGGCGTGTGGCCCACTTCGTGGAAATGCAACGGTATGGTAAACCCGAATACGTTTATGTACTTGCCTGCGCTTATATCAAGCATTGCGCTCGGTATTGCGCTTATTATCGCCATACTCAATCTTGCGAAAAGGGTGTACGAAATCATTTATTTGTACTTCTGTATGCCTGTGTCAATGTCAACGCTTCCGCTCGACGACGGTGCAAGGTTTAAGAATTGGCGCGAACAATTCGTAACGAAAATCATACTTGCCTACGGCGCGGTATTGTCGGTAAATGTGTTTGTACTTTTACTGCCGCTCATACAGTCAATGAGTATTCCTAACGTGGGTAGCTTCGGCAATTCCGTGTTCACGATATTTATGATTGTGGGCGGTGCTATGGTTATTCCGGCAGGGCAGACATTGTTTGCAAGGTTGTTCGGAACCGCCGACGATATGCACGCAGGCGGAGGTTGGTTGCGTTCGGCATACTACGGCGGCAGAGTGGCAAGTGCAATGACGATCGGCTTGGCTTGGAAAGGTGTTAAAGGAATTGCCCACGCGGTAAGACACAACAGACACTCAAATAACAACGGAGGCAGTTCGGACAGCGGAGATTCGTCCGACAGCGGCGGCGACGAGAAATATTCAGATGACGGAAGCGCAGATACGGGCGCAACCGAAGGAGGTGGAGAATAATGCGTATCATACCTAAAAAAATCAAGGTAAAGAATACCGTGTGGAAGTGTTACTCTATGGCGGACATTATCGTTGCGCTTATCGTGTTTGGCATTATTTTTATTGCCGTAACAATGGGGCAATGGGTAATCGCGGTAATACTCGGACTTGTGGCGGTGGGTATGTTTATCCTTACGCCCGACGGTATCTTCTATACTTGCGTGTACGAGAACATCCGCTTTTTGTTCTCGAAAAAGAAATACACAAAAGGCGCAAAGAACGCAAAGGAAAGCGTGGACGCGCTTGTGGACTTAAAGGAAATTAAGGACAGCGGACTTATCGCTTATCGCGGCGGTGTATACGGCAGAGTCATCAAGGTCGGACAAAAAAACTTCGGTATCGAAGATGTGGTACAGCAGAATATAGACATCAACTACTTTGCGAACGCGCTTAAACTGTTAGACCAAAATCAGAGCGCGGACATTGTAAAGATTGACCGCCCCGTAAATTTGGACGGGTTTTCAAGCGAGTTGTTTGCGCGGTTGTCGGCGGCAAAAGACAGCGACGAGGAAAAGTGTATCAAGATTATCAAAGAAAATATCTTGACCGAGCGCATTGACCGCATTGACCGATTGAACAATATTCGCAAACAGTATCTTTCGGACTACTACATAATCGTGTATGGCAGAAACGAGCTTGACTTGGAAAGCACGGCTGTAAACGTGGCGAGCGAAATCGCAAAGTGCGGACTCGGCACACAGCTTCTGAATATGCGCGACACGGCGGTGTTCTTGAAATACAGCTTTTCACGCAACTTCGACGAGCGTGAAATCAAGAACTTGAAAGACGACGAGCTTCTCGATTGGGTAAAGCCCAAAGAGATAGTATTCCGTGCTAACAAGTACAAGATTGACGGAACGGAAGCCGCAGTATTGGCGGTATCGGATTATCCCTTGCGCGTCAAGAACGCTTGGGGTGCAGAGCTTTTTAACATACCGAACACAAAGGTGGTTATGCACGTCAAACCCGTAGACAAGTTCAAAGCGATTCGCCGTATCGACAAATGTATCGGCGAGATGGAAACGAAACAAATCATATCGGACAAGGCGAGCGAAGCGAACAGCGCGGAAACGCATAGGGCAACAATGGACACGCTTTTGGATGCGTTGCAGACCGAGAACGAGAGCTTGTTTGACGTAACGCTTACGGTAACGGCGTATAACTACATAAGCAATGACAACTATAAGAAAGCGGCGCGCCGTTCGATGCTAACGGGCAATTTCCGTCCGTCAACTTTATACGGCTTGCAAATCGAAGGATTTAAGTCTGCGGCGGTATCGCCCGTGTCTACGCTCAAAAGCCAAGAGCGCGGAATAAACAGTTCGTCGCTTGCGGCGGCTTTCCCGTTTGTGCGTACTTTCGTTATGGACGAGGGCGGCATACTTCTCGGCGAGAACAACAAGACGGGCTTTCCGTTCATCTTCAATATGTGGAAGCGCGGCAACTTGTATCAGAACAGTAATGCGTTCATTATAGGTAAATCGGGAAGCGGCAAATCGTACTTTCTCAAAAACCTTATCTTGAACGAGTGGGCAAACGGAACGAGAGTAATAATGCTCGATCCCGAAGCGGAATACCTTGCTTTAACGCGCAATCTTTACGGCAACGTCATTAACGTGGGCAACGCGAGAGAGGGTAGGATTAACCCTTTCCATATATATAAAATACTCACGGAGGACGGTGGGGTGGCGGACAGCAAAGTTACGTTCAACACGCACCTTAAAATGTTGGAGAGCTTTTTCAAAATCGTGCTTGCGGACGCGCCGCTCGACGTCATAGAGCTTATAAACAACTTGACAGTAGAAACATACGAGAAAATGGGAATCACGGAAAACACGGACTGCTCGAACTTCGCAGCAGATTACTTCCCGTTGTTTTCGGACTTGCTCGAAACGCTACAAAGCAAAGATACGGCGCAAATGGACGAACTGACGAAAAGAGATATGCGCACGGCGGAATTGTACTTGCAGAAGTTTGTAAACGGTCGCTATTCAGATATATGGAACGCGCCGAGTACGCTCAAAGTAAACGCTAACCTTATCGACTTCGATTTTCAGTCGCTGTTTGCAAACAAGAACAACGTAGTGGCGAACGCACAAATGCTGCTTGTTTTCCGCTTTATAGAGCAGGAAGTTATAAACGCGAGAGAGCGGAACAAGAACGGCGCAAACTTGCGAACGCTTATCATAGCGGACGAAGCGCACTTGTACATAGACCCGAAATTCCCGATAGCGTTGGACTTTTTCTATTCAATGAGTAAGCGTATTCGTAAGTACAACGGCAGTTTTATTCCGGCTACGCAGAATATAGCCGACTGGAATGCGAACGAGGAATTGCGCGGAAAGACGAGCGCGATTATTAAAAATTCGCAATACACGTTTATTTTCAAGTTAAGTGCGCCCGATATGAAAGACGTATTGGACGTGTATAGGACAGGCGACAGCTTTAACGACGAAGAACAGCGTATGATTATCTCGGCGGTTACGGGACAAGCGTTTTTCGTCGGCTCGACAGAGCTTCGCGCTTGCGTGAGAATACAAGCCGGCAAGTGCGCGAGAGAATTATTCAGCGAAGAAAGAAAAGAGGAGGAACAAAGTGAAAGTTAAAACAAAAGGCATTATAACGGGCGCGGCGATAGTTGTGCTTATGGCGTTGGTCGCTTTGCTTGCCGTGTTTACGGATAAACCGTTGGCGGCGAGTGCGGCGACCACGCCGAGATATGCTGTTGCATTCAATTATTCGGCATCTTACACTTACGGTTCGGGCGCGGGAACTTCTCAACATCCGAGTTCGGGTACAGGAGTGTATAGCGCATCGTTTACATACGGAGCGAACAAGTCGAATTATACATTATCGGTTATGATGTACGGCAGTTCTACTTCGGGAACGGGAACATTTGTGAGCGGCGGTTTCATCGACTCGACGGATATTACGGTGGAGATTTCGTCAAGTATTAAGATGACCGTAACCATAAAAGACGCAAACGGAAAAAGTATCGGTTCGGGAAGCAAGAAAGCGACAGCTTCAAATTTAACGGAAGGTACATATTCGGTATCTATATCGGGTAGCGGCGGCGGTCCGATTAACTCACGCGCGGGATGGGCATACGGTTTCAGCGGTTCGTTTACGTTCCAAATAGATAAAGGTGCGCCTACGATAAACGGAGCGAGTACGTCAACGACAGGCAAATATATCAACAGCGCATTTACGGTTTCGGCAACGGACAGCGGTAGCGGTGTAAAGACTATGTATATGAAAACTCCGAACAACAGCACGTTTTATTCCGTCGGTACTTCCACAACCGTAAATAAAGGAAGCGCGAACGGAAGATATACTTTCTATGCCGAGGACAATGCAGGGAATCGGTCAGGGTATTATTATGTAAACTTTGACGATACGCCGCCTACAATGACTTGTGTGGGCGCGAGCTTCGGCTCAAACACGAACGCAGGCTTTACCGTAAGAGCCGAAGATAATTCGGGAAGCGTTATTCTGTATCGCAAATTGGACGACGGAAATTGGATAGCGAGTGGAAGCAGTTATACGGTATCGAACACGGCAGAGGACGGAACGTATTATTTCTACGCAATGGACGGAAGTTATGGGAACAAATCAAGCGAAGTATGGGTGCAGCTCGGCGCAGAGTTGAGCGGTGAGTTTGTAAAATCGGATACGGACAACAGCGTTTACTTTACTTGGGACAGAGCGTCTTGGACGGCAACGCTCGACGATAAACCGTACACAAAAGGCGCGTGGATAAGAACGGAAGGAGAGCATACTATTAAGTTATCTTCAAAAACAAAGAGCGCGGTTTACCCTTATAAAATAGACCACTACTATGTTCAGAAGATGGAAAAGCCTACTTGTACAAGCGGCGGCTATTTGCAGTATGATTGCGTACAATGCGGCGATCGCTATACCGACTATTCCATAGAGGAAACGGGACATTATTACGTTGCGTCCACGACAGTAGCAACCTGTACGAACGGCGGTTATACCGTTTATACTTGTACCCGTTGCGGCGACAGTTATACCGACAACTACACCAATCCGCTCGGACATAACTATGAAGCAACGTATATGCCTGCGACTTGTACGGATTTCGGTAAAACGGTATTCACTTGTCAAGTGTGCGGTAGCGGCTATCACGAAACGGACGGAACATACCCGACGGGACATAATTATAATAACGAGGTCGTAACCGCGCCTACTTGCACGGTAGACGGACTACGCAGAAGCACTTGCGAGAGTTGCGGTCATACTTTTGATACAAAAATCTCTGCCAACGGGCATAATTATAATATAACGGAATCAAGTTCGGTTAACGGTAAGACTATAAGGACATATACTTGTACGGTTTGTCATCATAGCTACACGCAGGAACTTGGCGATCAGTACGAGGAAGTAACAAATTACGTTGAATATCTTTTTGAGCAGTACGAGCCATATATGTGGTGGGTGCTTTTAGCTTCGGCAGGAATTTGGAGTATTGTTATCGGTGTTATGATTGCCATAGCCCACAAGAACGAGGAAAAAGAGAAAGCGAAGAAAATGCTTGTCAACTATGTAATCGGCTTGGTGGTTATCGCAGTAATTGTAGTTGCGTGTCCTTTCCTTATTAGAGGAATTGCGGCACTTGTAACGTAAAAAGAATAACGGTATGTTGCGCTCGACAACGGGCGCAACTCAAACCGATAAAATTTTTTGACGATTCGCCGAGAAACTTGCGCGAAACCTATTGACAAAAGAAACAAACAAGACTATAATAAGTATACCGTCGTATTGATACGACGCGAATATAAACCGCAGGAGGTTATTATGAACAAGGCAGAGATTTTGAGAAAGGCGCAGAGCGACGAGGGTATGACCGTTGCGGAAATCAAGGCGTACCAAATGATGGTAGAGCAGAAACCGCAGGTATACGGTAAGTGGGGAACGCTGAAATTGCAATACCTTAAAGAAAAGGGTATTGATTGGACTGTCGCCAATCTTCCCGAATACTTGCACGGTATTGATAAGCAAGCAGACAGTATATACGAAACGATGTACGCAAAACTGTCCGCGTCGCCACAATTCAAAAAGACGGGCGAGTTTATGAAAGATTTGCAAATCGAAACGGAAATCAAAAACCGAATTGACGAGGAAATCTTGAACGAGCTTATTTATGTGTAAGGAGAAAAGTATGACCGATAAAAGATTTGCCATATACATACGCAAAGCAAGCAAGACAGACTCAAGCGAGTTACGAGCGTTGTCTGAAAAGCTCGAACAGTATGTTTGCGAACACGGCGGAACGGTAGCGGATAAGTATATCGACAACGGTTACAGTGGTTGCAAATTCCGTCGTCCCGAATTGAAGCGTTTGTTCAAAGATTGTAAGCTCGGTAAGGTTAATGAAGTTCTTATTTTAACGCAAAGCCACTTGGCTCGTAAGTTAAAGATTTATCGTAAAGTTTGCGACAAGTTGGAAAAGTACGGGGTATCGCTTACCGCAACGGATAGGCAAAACATTGACGAGCCTATTGAAAATATGCTATTATATTTAGCGACTAAAACAAAAGGATTTACATAATGGAACGCAAGGAAGATACACCCGAAAGAGAACGGAAGCGCACTTACGAAGCAAAGCATAAGGAAGAACGTAAATCAAAAAGCAAGGTATGGGGAACGAGTGTAAGCCGCGAGTTTGCGGACGAAATTGACGAGTTCTTAATCAAGCATAATGTAACAAAGGTCGCAGTCATAACGGCAGGTTTTGAAGCGTTGAAAGCGCAATACGAGAAATAAGCTACGGGGCAGTTGCCCCAAATAATAACAATTGAATAATTCAAGCAATGGCGAGAGCAGTTTAGCTCTCGCCATTATCTTTGTGTTCGTAAATTTAATGCGTGGGACAAGTTACACAGACAAGCAGTCCGTTCATATATTTATAGGGAGTATTATTCGCCTAAACGAAAAAGGGGGAATATGGAAGCAAATAAAAAAACAGATAAAATAAAAAATCAAACAGAAGATAATCCGACTTCCCAACGCAGATGTGAAATCAATGGGAAGCGTTTTTTAATTACAAGACATTTTGAGGGCAACCAAGATTTAAGCACTCTTATGACGGAGATTGCAATCAGTCGTGCCAATAGAGAAATGGGCTTATAATTATTCGTAAAATTCAATCAAGAGTCTTGCAAAGTCAAGTGAGTTGTGGTATAATACATATACCATAACTTAATTGCTTTGACAGAAAAGGAGGTTAAATGTCAAAGCAAAAACAACTTAATAAAACAGGTCTTTATAAACGTCTTTCAAAAGAGGACGAGAAAGCAGGCGAATCTATGTCTATCGAGCATCAAGGAATACTGTTACGACAATATGCCGAAGAACACGGATTCAATGTGGTGGACGAGTATGCGGACGACGGATATTCGGGAACAAACTTCGACCGCCCCGACGTGCAACGATTGTTAGATGATGCAAAGTCAGGTAAAATAGATACGATTATCGTAAAAGATTTATCACGGTTCGGTCGTAACTATATCGAAGTCGGACAGTACATAGACTACATATTTCCTGCTTACGGAATACGGTTTATTGCAATCAACGATAACGTAGATACCGCAGACAGAACAAGTACCGCAATGGATATGATGCCTATAATGAACGTGTTTAACGAGTGGCACGCGGCTAATACAAGCAAAAAGATAAGAGCGGTATTGGAATCGAGTCAGCGTTCGGGCAAGTACACGAATTGGAATTATCCATACGGGTACAGAGCAGGCGATGACGAAAGCCGCACGGCAGTAATTGACGAAGAAGCGGCGGCTGTTATAAGGCGCATATATGATTTGCGATTGCAGGGACATTCGGCTCGGACGATTGCGAGAATTTTAACGGACGAGGGAATACCCAATCCCGCAACGTACTATACCAAGCTCGATGGCGGTAAATGGAACAGACCTTGTAAACCGTATTGGAATCCCGAAACAATTAGGTGGATACTTTCAAATCCCACATATATCGGGCATACGATACAGCATAAGACGACGCGAGTATCTTATAAAAATCATAAGGTTGTACAGATACCCGAAAGTGAGTGGATTATAAATGAGAACGCCCACGAGCCAATCATAAGCAAAGAGATTTGGGATAAAGTACAGACGACCTATGAGGGTAAGCGCGGACGGTCTGATAAATCAAACGTGGTGCATCCGTTATCGGGGTTGGTCGTTTGTCCGAATTGCGGTAAAAAACTCAAATTCAAATCAGCCAAAGACGTTCATAATTGTTTTGTGTGCCGGACTTATGTCGATCTCGGAAAGAAGTATTGCACGTCGCATCACATCACGGAACAGCTACTTGAAGCATTGGTTTTGGACGATATTCACTCATTATTAGAAGAAGTGGAGATTGATGAAACGAAAGTTAAAGAGCGGTTTTTGAGAGAGCGTTCAAAGCATACCGAGCAGAGCCGTTATTCCGACGAAAAGCAACTCAAAGCAAACAAAAACAGACTTGTCGAATTAGACAAGTTAATACAAATCGCGTTTGAAGAAAGGGTGTTGGGAAAGATGCCTGAAAGCGTTTGTATAAGCCTTTGCGAAAAGTACCAAGCCGAAAAGGAGTCGGTACAACGAACAATCGGCGAGATTGAAAAACGCCTTGCCGAATCAAATAAAGACGACGAGGATGCAGAGGAATACATACGCAGACTGAAATGCTATGGTAAAGGCGAGAGCCTTACGCGCGAGATGTGCTTACAGCTTATCGACTACATAGCCGTAGGCGAAAAGGTCGCAGACAACGTAGAACGCGAGATCGATATTCACTATAAATTCCGAAAAGGCGAAAGTCTTGAAGAATATCAGCTAAAAAGAGTAAAAACTGTCCCTTAAAGCAAAAGAGCAACAGGAGTAACAGGTCCGACGGGACCCACAGGCGCAGACGGAGAGGACGGCTTAGCAGCTTCGGTTGTTGTCGGCACTACCGATACGGGTGAACCCGATACGGCGGCAATAGTTACAAACAGCGGTACTGCCCAAAACGCCGTACTTGACTTTGTAATTCCTCGCGGTGCAACTGGAGCTACCGGCGTTACGGGTCCGACGGGTGTAACAGGTCCGACGGGTACGGCAGACTTAAACGCTTACGGTGGGTTGTACAATACAACTCCGCAAACTCTAAACTTGACGGTTGGGGGAACAACGCAGTTGCCGCTTCCTACCGCAATGCCATTGAAAAACGTGACGTCTACGCCTGCCAACAGCCTTACTATCGAAACTACAGGTGTGTATGAAATAAACTATTACTCAAACGTGTCGGCAGCTCTCGGTACAACCGTTACAATGTCGGTACGCATAAACGGAACTGCAATTCCTCAGGCTTCGATATCGCGTGTTTTGGCTGTCGGTGTCGGTTCGCTTTATAACGGAAGCATAATTATCTCGTTGAATGCGGGGGACGTTATCGATATGGCTCTGTCGGCATTGCTCGCTGTGGGTATCACTTTGGGCGGCGGAGTAAACACGACTTTAACGGTAAAACAAATAAGCGTATAATGTCTTTTTAAAAATAAAAAACCGCGGAAGCATTTCCGCGGTAATTTTTATTTTATCGCGAAAAATAATTGACTAAAACAGGTAATATATATATAATATTAAAGAAATTGAGGCGTAGCGCAGTTGGTAGCGCGTATGGTTCGGGACCATAAGGTCGTGGGTTCAAATCCCGTCGCCTCAACCATATTCCGCAGGACAGCTTTTGCCGTCCTGCGGAATATTTTTAATGAGCGATTTTCGGGATTTGAGGTGAGTCAAGAAAAACTTGTTTTTCGCAGGACGGCGGACTCTAACGCCGTCTTGACAGCAATCGGCTTTTGCTATCAATCGTGCGCACCGTACAAGGCGCATATCCCGTCACCTCAACAAAAAACGGCGGAGTAGCTTTATGCTACTCCGCCGTTTTAGCATAAATTAATAAATTTAATAATTTTATCTTTTTTCATCGCGTACTTAATAGTGTACCAAGTGCCGCCTCTTTCAATGCCGTTAAATACCGCAATTAAAAAATCGCATTTGTCTACCAAATAACGGTTGCGCTTTAACATACATTCAGGGGTATAGACTTCTGAAATTATATTCAGTTCGTCGGTGCGTTTTAAAATATTGTCATAACACAATTTATCGGCTTTTTTCCATTTTAGTGTTTGATTTTGGCAGGGAATAGCGCACTCTAATGTAATGTTACAACGATCTTCGTCGCGAAGATTTAATACAATTTCAGCAAAATCCATATCGGCGCCGATTGCCATACCCGAAATAAAATGCGTTACGTCGCATTCGTTTATGACAAATAATATTTTTTCCTTTAATTGCTTTAAATATTCGTTATGATTTTCTTCGTCTTTACCGTACGCAAACGGAAAACCTTTCGGACGGTGTCCTGTGCAACTACAAATTTTCATAAGTTCCTCCTATAATTTGTGTTACTGTGGATTGGCTTAGTATTAATTTAAAAAAAAGAAATATACTTAATTCCGTTAAATATTAGAGGATTAATTATGACTTTAGCGGAAGCTCTTTCATTGAGATTAAATGAATTATTACAAGAAAAAAAACTTACACAATATAGACTATCGATATTAAGCGGTGTTTCTCAGTCCACAATAGGGGATATAAGACATCAGAGAAATAAAACAGTTAATGTTCGCATAATATATGAAATTTCGCAAGGACTTAATATGGATTTGCCTGATTTTTTTAATAGTCCACTTTTTAAAAACGGAAATATTGTGGATTAATCGGAATAGTTTGATTACTTTTTAATTGTATCATTATAGATTAGATTTTGCAACTACTACGGATAGGCTAAGTAATTCTTTTTTAAATAAATGTAGAATGGCATTAAGCAAAGTCGGAGTACTAATAATGACATTAGCAGAAGCGCTTTCAAAACGTGTAAATGAGTTGTTAGAAAGCAATAAAATTACTCAGTATCAACTATTTAAATTGAGTGGCGTACCGCAAACTACGATTAGTGATGTACGCAATATGAAAAATGGCACTGTAAATATTAGAATTATCTATGAAATAGCTCAAGGGTTTGAAATGGATTTAATAGATTTTTTCAATTCTCCATTATTTAAAAGAGAAAATATTACTGATTAAAATTTATAATATGACGAGCTAACGGGTTTGGTATGTCTGTCAGTAAATTTTTAGAAAGTCAGCTTTTTTCGAAAGAAAATTTAGATATTTAAATATTTTACGCTTATATTATTTAACTAAAAATACGGAAACAACAAAAGTTGTTTCCGTATTTTTAATATTTTTTATTCGCAGGGATATTTTAAGCCGAGCTGTCTGCGGCATTCGTCGAGTAGAGCCATGGTTTCAAGCGTACTTTCAAACGGACAAAATTTGCTCTCTTTTAATCCGTTTTTTATTTCTTTTGCTGTGTTTTTCAATTGCAGACCGTATAAAAGATTTGAGATCTTAAATCTTTCGCTGCACTTTCCTGTAAGCTTAGCTGATTTTGCCTTGTGGTAGAGGGGGACGCATATTTTTCCGTCGCTGCCTTCGATAACGAGCTTTTCTCCTTTGAGCCGTTTCATAGATACAAATATTTCCGCATTAAAATTGTCATATTTAAAGATAATTTTTTCCTCGTAATCCACACCACCAGAAACAACTCCGCGGCATTCCACCGATTTGGGTTTTCCGAAAAGTTCCAAAGCGTACCTGACGGGGTAAATGCCTATGTCAAGCAGCGCGCCGCCGATAAGGTCGGGGGTGGTAAGTCTGGGGTTTTTTATAAACTGCACCATGGGCACGGCAAAGGACGCATAAAATCTTTTAATTTCCCCTATCTTGTTTTGAGTAATCCATTCTTTGACCTTCAGCGAAACGGGGTTGTGCCAAGTCCACATAGCTTCCGCAAAATAAACGCCCTTTTCTTTTGCAAAATTTATTACTTCTTGTGCCTGTTTAAGGTTTACGGTAACGGGCTTTTCGCAAAGAACGGGTATGCCGAATTGTATAGCAAGCTTCGAATAGTACAAGTGCCTGTCGTGTGTGGTTGCAATATATGCGCAGTCAGCGTCGCCCAATTTCAAAGCTTCTTCGGCGGTATTAAAAACCTTGCCGCCATACTTTTTTGCAAATTGCTCCGCACGCTGTTTGGTTCTGTTCCAAACCGCGCAAATTTCAAATTCTTCGTATTTTACAAGCTCGCTCGCAACTTTGTTTGCGATACTTCCGCAACCGATTATCACCCAGCGAAATTTTTCCATAACACACCTCTTATAAATTATAGCACGCAGCGCGGCATTTTCACAATACCTTTACACAAAAAAATTGACTTAAAAGACGGTATAATGTATAATAATTAAAAACATACGGAGAAGATATATGAGCAGAGCGGACGAAATATTTATTTCGAATATGACAGACATAATGCAAAGCGGCGTGTGGGATACGCATTTGGACGTTCGTCCCAAGTGGAGTGACGGCACGCCTGCGCACACCGTAAAAAAATTCGGAATTGTCAACCGCTATAATTTGAAGGAAGAGTTTCCGATACTCACGATAAGGCGCACGGCTTTTAAGTCCTGCGTGGACGAATTGCTTTGGATTTGGCAAAAAAAGAGCAACAACGTTGCCGACCTCAACTCTCACATATGGGACCAATGGGCAGACGCAAGCGGCTCGATAGGCAAGGCTTACGGCTATCAGCTTGGCGTAAAGCATAAGTACAGAGAGGGAGAGTTCGACCAGGTTGACAGGGTTCTGTTTGACCTTAAAAACAACCCGTCCAGCCGCCGCATATTGACCAATATCTACAATTTTGCCGACCTTAACGAAATGAATTTATACCCTTGCGCGTATTCAATGACCTTTAACGTATCGGGAAATACGCTCAACGGCATTTTGAACCAGCGCTCAAACGATATGCTCACGGCAAACAATTGGAACGTGGTGCAGTACGCAATACTTCTTATAATGTTCGCGCAGGTTTCCAATCTCGAAGTAGGAGAACTTGTGCACGTTATAGCAGATGCGCATATATACGACAGGCATATTCCCATAGTCGAAGAGATAATAAAAATGCCGCGCCTTGCCGCGCCCAAGCTCGAAGTGGATAAGTCGATAAAGAATTTTTACGATTTTACCGTGGATAGCTTCAAGCTTACCGACTATAAATTCAACGAAAAAAAATACTCGATTCCCGTAGCGGAGTAAGGAGAACTTATGAAAGCAATACTGCATGCCGATAAAAATTGGGGCATAGGCGCAGGCAACGCGCTTATGTTTTCCATACCTGCGGATATGAAGTTTTTTAAAAACACCACAACGGGCAACGTCGTCGTTATGGGCAGCAACACGTTAAAATCTTTTCCCGGCGGCAAGCCTTTAAAGGACAGGCATAATATCGTGCTTTATCCCGACGGAGAGGACAGGGACGACTGCAAGATAGTGCGCTCGCTCGACGAACTTTTTGCCGAAATTCGTAAGTATCCCTCCGATAAGGTGTTTGTAATCGGCGGACAGATGATGTACAAAACTCTGCTTTCCTACTGTGACGAGGTGCTTGTGACAAAGGTTGACGCCGAGGGCGCGGCTGACGCATTTTTTGAAAATCTCGATAAAAACCCTCATTTTAAGCTTGTCTATGAGAGTGAGCCCGAGCAAACCAACGGCTATACCATCCGCTTTACCACGTATAAAAATTTAAACGTAAAGGTGTATTGATTACATATGCAATTTAAGGGAAAATTGACGGTACTTATAATAAATATTCTTCTGTGCTTGACAATCGCGCTTTTGACGGGGTTTTTAATGGCAAGCTGGGGCGTATTTATGCGTGCCGTCTTTTTTTGCACCGCGGGAATAGGCGTTGTTGCGACTGTAATTTGCTTCTTTCTCGACAAACAGGCTGTTTTAAAGAGCGCCTTTATATTAATACTTCTCGCCGCTATAGTACAGGCTTCGTTTATAGCGGTCGGTGAGATAGGGGATTTGAAAAAATATAATACCGATGCCGAAAAAATTTTGGCTCTGGCTAAGATGATAGAGAATACGGGCGCCTGGGGAATGGCGGTGTTTGTGCTTTTACAGATACTTCAAATAGTAATTTTGCCCTTGCCGGCTGCGCTTTGCTATATTCCCGGCGTGCAAATATGGGGGGAGCTTGTCGCAACATTGCTTGCTTCGGCAGGTGTGCTTATAGGCTCGGTAATCGCTTATTTTATAGGTAAAATCTGGGGCAGAAAAGCCGTAGTTTGGATAGCGGGGGAGGAAACTACTCAAAAATACGCCTCGTACTTCGGTAAAAAAGGAAAGACGATATTTGTACTTATGCAAATTTTGCCCTTTTTCCCCGACGATATTCTGTGTATGGTGGCAGGGCTTACGTCTATGAATTTCGCGTTCTTTTTTGTCACTATGTTGGTGGTGCGGCCGCTTATAATCGCTGCGTATTGCTATCTGGGCAGCGGTGAAATTATACCGTTTACAGGCTGGGGAATAGCGGTGTGGATATGCATTTTTGCGGTGTGTATAGTGCTTGCTGTGCTGTCCTGGAAGTATCAGGAAAAGTTTGAAAATTGGCTTGTTTCGAAGTTTTCCAAAAAGAAGGACGACAACTCATAAATTTTTAACCAAATTTAACCAAAAGTTTATAAAATTTCATTCAAATACTTGAAATTATAAAAAAAATGAGTTAAAATGTATAGGATAAATAAAAACTTATTTGGAGGGAACAAATAATGGCAAATAAATATTGCTACCTTTTCAGTGAAGGTAATGCAAATATGAGAGAGCTTTTGGGCGGTAAGGGCGCAAACCTTGCGGAGATGACCAAAATCGGTCTTCCCGTACCTCAGGGTTTCACTATTTCGACCGAGGCTTGCACTCAGTACTATGAAGACGGTCGCAAAATCAACGACGGCATTCAGGCTGAGATTTTAAGTTACATTGAAAAAATGGAGCAGGTCTGCGGCAAAAAGTTCGGCGATAAGGTAAACCCCTTGCTTGTTTCCGTACGTTCGGGTGCAAGAGCTTCGATGCCCGGTATGATGGACACAATTCTCAACCTCGGACTTAACGAGGACGTTGTTAATACCATAGCTGCAAAATCAAACAATCCCCGTTGGGCTTGGGACTGTTACAGGCGTTTCATTCAGATGTTCTCCGACGTCGTTATGGAAGTAGGTAAAAAGTACTTTGAAAAGCTCATCGACGAAATGAAAGAAAAGAAGGGTATCGAGTACGACGTCGACCTTACCGCCGACGACTTGAAGGAACTCGCTTACCAGTTCAAGGCAGAGTATAAAAATCAGCTCGGCAAGGATTTCCCCGACGATCCCAAAGAGCAGCTTTTCGAGGCTGTTAAGGCTGTATTCCGTTCGTGGGACAACCCCCGTGCAAACATCTACCGTATGGATCACGACATCCCCTATAGCTGGGGTACCGCAGTAAACGTTCAGATGATGGCGTTCGGTAACCTTGGCAACACTTCGGGTACGGGCGTTGCATTTACGCGTAACCCCGCAACAGGCGAAAAGGGACTCATGGGCGAATTCCTTGTAAACGCACAGGGAGAGGACGTTGTTGCCGGCGTACGTACACCTATGCCCATCGACCAGATGAAGGACGTATTCCCCGAAGCTTACGCACAGTTCCAGAAGGTATGCGCAACTCTTGAAGACCATTACCGCGATATGCAGGATATGGAGTTTACCATCGAGGATAAAAAGCTCTATATGTTGCAGACCCGTAACGGTAAGCGTACCGCAGCGGCGGCTATCAAAATTGCTTGCGACTTGATCGACGAAGGTATGATTACCGAAGAACAGGCTCTTATGCAAATCGACGCTAAGTCGCTCGATATGCTATTGCACCCTCAGTTTGACCCCAAGGCTTTGAAAGAGGCTGATAAAAACAACTTAGTCGGCAAGGGTATAGCGGCTTCCCCCGGTGCGGCTGCAGGTTCTATCGTGTTCACGGCAGAGGACGCAGTTGTCGAAGGTAAGAAGGGCAAGAAAGTCGTGCTTGTACGTTTGGAAACTTCTCCCGAAGATATCGAGGGTATGAAGTACTCGCAGGGTATTTTGACCGTTCGCGGCGGACAGACCTCTCACGCAGCGGTTGTTGCTCGCGGTATGGGTACCTGCTGCGTATCCGGTTGCGGAGATATAAAGATGGACGAGGAGAACAAGCAGTTCACCCTCGCAGGAAAAGTATATAGAGAGGGAGACGGAATTTCCCTCGACGGTTCGACGGGTAATATTTACGATTGCCTTATTCCCACCGTACCTGCCGACCCCAATTCAGGCTACTTCGGCAGAATTATGGAGCTTGCCGACAAGTATAAGGCGCTTGGTGTAAGAACGAACGCAGATACTCCCAACGACGCTAAGCAGGCTGCTGCTTTCGGCGCTCAGGGTATCGGTCTTTGCCGTACCGAGCATATGTTCTTCGACCCTGCAAGAATAGGCGCGTTCAGAGAAATGATTTGCGCAGACACGGTTGAAGAGAGAGAGGCTGCGCTCGCTAAGATAGAGCCTATGCAGCAGTCCGACTTCGAAGGCTTGATGGAAGCTTTGGAAGGACAGCCCGTTACAATCCGTTTCCTTGATCCCCCTCTTCACGAGTTTGTTCCCACAGACGAGGCTGACATCGAAGCGCTTGCAAAGGCACAGGGCAAGACCGTCGCTCAAATTAAACAGATTATTTCAGACCTCCACGAGTTCAACCCCATGATGGGTCACCGCGGCTGCCGTCTTACGGTAACGTATCCCGAAATCGCAGTTATGCAGACAAAGGCTGTTATCAAAGCGGCTATCGCTGTTCAGAACAGACATAAGAAGTGGAAAGTCGTTCCCGAAATTATGATTCCCCTTGTAGGAGAAGTAAAAGAGCTTAAATACGTCAAGGACGTAGTTGTAAAGACCGCCGACGAAGTTATTGCGGCCGCAGGCTCCAAGCTCAAGTACGAAGTAGGTACCATGATTGAGATTCCCCGTGCCGCACTTACCGCCGACGATATCGCTAAAGAAGCTGATTTCTTCTGCTTCGGTACTAACGACTTGACTCAGATGACGTTCGGCTTCAGCCGTGACGACGCAGGCAAATTCCTTCCTTCGTACTATGCAAACAAGATTTATGAAAGCGACCCGTTCGCTCGTCTTGACACAATAGGCGTAGGTAAGCTTATGGATACGGCTGTCAAGCTCGGCAAAAAGAGCAACAAAAAGCTCCACGTCGGCATTTGCGGCGAACACGGCGGCGATCCTTCGTCAATCGAGTTCTGCCACAAGATAGGTCTTAACTATGTTTCATGTTCTCCTTACCGCGTGCCTATCGCTCGTCTTGCGGCAGCACAGGCAGCTATTAAACAAGGCAAGGGGAACAAATAAGAAGCCTTTTTGGACTTTTACCATAGGTTTTGAAGAGGCTAAACTGTTTCATTTGGAACATAGCGGCGTAAATACTCATAAATCCAAATGGAATGATTTAATTGTTGAAGTGTATATTTAAAGAAAATGCCATAGGTAACTATGGCATTTTCTTTTATATTTTGCAATTTTAGCACAAATTTATTATCAATATAGTGATAATCTTATTTAATTTTTTTTCAAAAACTATTGCATTAATAAAACTGCTGTGCTATAATTAGCACAGAGGAGATAAAAGATGGCTTTAGCAAATTCAGAAAACATTTTACGATTACTTTTTTCTTATAATCCTTGGTGGCAAACAGGAAATATACAGAAAGAATTTAATAAACCGATGAAGAGATTTGCTTACCAAGAAGCAATTAATACATTAAAGCGTAAGGATATTAGGCGATTGGTTGTTTTATGCGGAGCAAGAAGAACTGGTAAAACGACAATTATGTATCAAATTATTTCTTCTTTACTTGAAGGCGGAGTAAATCCTAAAAATATATTATTTTTATCCTTTGATCATCCGTTGTTGAAATTGTGTTCTATTGACCAGATTTTAGAAGTATATAGAACAAATATTTCAGTTGATGAAGAAATCTATTGCTTCTTTGACGAGATTCAGTATGCTGAGAACTGGAATAATTGGCTTAAAATACTTTATGATACTAATCCAAATATTAGTTTGGTAGCAACCGGTTCGGCAAGCCCTATTTTAATGGATAAAGTATCAGAAAGCGGTTTGGGGAGATGGAAAATAATTCATGTCCCTACTTTGTCTTTCTTTGAATACTGCCAACTTTTGAACATTGATGTGCCTAATCTTCCTGAAGATATTAAGCCTACACAGGTTTATTTAAAATCGTTGCAAGAACAAACAGAAATATTTAATAAACTTTCGTGTTTGCAAGTGCATTTTATCAGGTATTTGCAAGTGGGGGGGTTCCCTGAACTTGCCTTGAGTTCGGACGATTTGTATGCGCAGAGAGTTTTGCGAGAAGATATAGTTGATAAGGCTTTAAAGCGTGATTTACCATCCATTTACGGAATAAGAAATATTAGTGATATTGAAAAGATATTCTTGTATCTGTGCTATACTTCGTCTAATATCATAAATCTTAATGCTCTTACAAAGGAATTGGAAGGAGTAAGTAGGAACACAATTGAAAAATATATAGGGTATTTAGAAAGTGCAAATTTGATTTATATCAGTCCGCTTG
>Ga0209064_1000951_pt1 | contig 55636 bp, 45 predicted proteins | sample Inofromicrocosms_FD_187498 | JGI IMG/M metagenome (GOLD analysis project Ga0209064, IMG submission 187498) | Mouse cecum microbial communities from Vienna, Austria - Inoculum for glucosamine and mucus D2O microcosms (SPAdes) (version 2) | ecosystem: Host-associated > Mammals > Digestive system >...
GCCCTGCGGTTTGCCCGTGTCATTCTCAGTAAGTACAACGGCCACCAGCGCGGAGGCCGAAAGCTGCCCTACCGCTTTAAGGGCTGATACATCACAAATCGCCGCAGGCTGGGAACAGTCTGCGGCGATTTTTTCAAGGAGGTTCATCTATGCCTGATATGAGGAACGAAGAAAAAGTGACGGCGGAAAGCCCTGCGAATCAGGGCTACCGTCTGAAAATTGGCCGCGACATTATCCGTGTAGTCAGCGTGTTCAGCGGCACCAGAACCGCAAGTGAGGTGATTCATGAGGCTGCGGTCAAGAAGATTCTTTTCGAGAAAGCGGCGGGATAGTCCCCGCAGAAAATTTTGTGAAGCAACAGGCGGCACAGCTTGACTTTCACACTTTAATGTGCTACACTGTCCTTGACAGTCGTACATAAACCCTGTTGTTTCTCTGGCTGATAAGGAGGCAGTTTTATGAGAGAGCAACAGAATTATCGGGCCGCTATCTATTGTAGATTATCTTCCGAAGATGGGGCCGATCATGAGTCCATGAGTATTGGAAACCAACGGGCCTTATTGACTGAATATGTTGAGAAACAAGGCTGGGAAGTTGTTGATACCTATATTGACGATGGATTTTCGGGTACAAATTTTGACCGCCCCGGCTTTCAGCGGATGATTGCGGACATTGAAAAGGGGCGCATCAATCTGGTCATTACTAAGGACCTCTCACGCCTGGGTCGCAACTACATCATGTGTGGTCAGTATACGGAGATATACTTCCCGGAGCGCCACGTCCGCTACATCGCTCTAAATGATGGGGTGGATACGCTGAACCAGACCAGCAGTATGGACATTACCCCCTTCAAGCATATCCTAAATGATATGTATGCCAAAGACATCTCCACCAAAATCAAATCTACGCTCCACACCAAAGCGCGGCGCGGGGAGTACCTGGGGGCGCTGGACCCCTACGGCTACCTGCGGCATCCTGATGATAAGCACAAGCTGATTATCAATGAAGAAACCGCACCTATTGTTCGGCGTATCTTTGAAATGAGCGCGGCGGGGATGGGGTCCCGAAGCATCTGCACGGTACTCAACGATGAGGGCATCCTGTCTCCTGCCGAGTACACACGGTTCCGCAAGCACGACCCTACCAAAGATGGAGAATTTGTGCGAAAACGGTTTTGGTGTCAGACGTATCTTCGCTCCATTTTGAAAAATGAAATGTATGTGGGGTGTATGGTCCAAGGACGGCAGTACACGCCGTCCTACCGCAGTAAGAAGCGCGAGCCGGTTCCAAAGGAGGACTGGATTGTTGTTCCCGATATGCACGAACCGATTGTAACAAGGGAACTTTTTGATGAAGCGCAGAAGAAAATGCAGGCGCGGAAAAAGGTTATCAAACCCCTTGATGAACCACGTTTGTTTTCCGGCCAGTTTTACTGCGAAGCCTGCGGGACAGCAATGAGACAGCACACCACCGGCAACGGAAAGTACACCTATTTTATCTGTGGAAAGCATCACGCCATTGGAAAACTGGCTTGCTCCAGCCACTATATCAATTATGACATCTTCTATCAGGTGATTCAAGAGGACATTCGCCGCAATGCGAAGTTGTTCAGTGAGGACAGCGAGCAGGCCGCAAAAAAGCTGATGGAGTTGAAATGCGCGGATGAGCAGAAACAGGCAGCAAAGATGAAGCGTGACCTTACATCCGCAAAGAAACGGCTGGCCGATTTGGATGTGAAACTGAAACGGGCCTATGAGGACAATATGAACGGCAAATTGCCGGATCATATCTTTTCCATGTTTATTGCGGATTACGATGCGGAACGGGCTGGGCTTAGATCGTCCATCTCGGATATGGAAAAGGCGTTGGAAAAGGTTCGGGATGCGAAGTCCGATATTGACCGTTTTGCCGCACTCATTAAGAAGTACACCAGCTTTGAGGAACTGGATCGGTTCATGCTGAACGAATTGATTGACCGCATTACGATCTACGAAACGCCGGGGATGGGACGTAATCGCATTGGCAAGGAAAAGACCATCACCATCTACTACAAGTTTGTTGGAGCGATTCAATAGCAAAAAACGACACCATTCTCTGGTGTCGGCTAAAGACTTTTACCTGTATACCAATTTGAACTGTCATCATCCAGCGTCACCCGCACGTTCCCCGGCGCGTAGACGAAGGGCTCCCGGGTGTAGTCCACAATGGTGCGCGGCCGAAGGCCCTGGACGCGCATTTTGTGGTACAGCTCCTGCACCAGCGGCCTGCCGCTGCCCAGCATCCAATCCAGCCTGCCGTCCACCAGGTTCTGGGCCTCGGCGGCGGACAGCTGCGCCGTGGCTTTCGTGCCCAAGCCGTCCCGGCGGCTCTTCTTTTCCAGGCGGATGAGGGAGGCGTCCCCGTTGTAATATCGGATGCGGAACTTTTCCCGGCGGTTCACCCCGTCGATTTTCTCCCGCAGGGCCTTGTCCTCCGGCGTGTCGAAATACAGGCTCCTGACCCGGTAGCTGCCGCCCGCCGCGTGCCCATCGGCCCGGCACACCGCCCCGAGCCGGGCCCGGAGGGCCAGCCGGTCGGCAAGATTGATCTCATGCTTCCACTCATGCCGGTATTGAGGCATTTTGATCACGTCCTTTCTGCTTTGCTGAAGGCACTCTACCACACGAAGCTGAACCGGCTCTGAAAAACGCGGGCAAATACGTGAACAAATTGTAAATCCATGGTACGGCCCGTAAAATCGTCTTGAGCGCGGTCCGCCTTTTGGACCGCGCTCAAGTAAAAGGATTTATGAAAACACCGTGACGCTATTGCCAAGGATACGCCGCTGCCGGCTTCATCCGCAGCTTCTGCCGCGGCACAGCGGGCGCATATAGCCAGGTTCCTTCCTGTTCACAGTGAAACTGCCGCCTTGTGTTTTGCTGGGATCATAATACCATCCATATCTGAACGCATGCTGAAAAAATTGGGAAGGGTCTGTAAAGAAAACGTAAACAAACTGTGTTTTCTGGGGGCGGCTGAAAAACCGTTTGACTTTTCCGGCGGCCCGTGGTATCATAAGTCAAAGCTCATAAAAGTGAATGGGTAACTCTTTGCCGCCGGGTAAAGAGGGAGACGCCGGACCTTCTATCGTTAGGCCACAGAAGATAGAAGGACTGGCGTTATATTTTTTTAGGAGGCTCCGATCATGAAAAAGTTTATTGCCGACCCCTCGTTTTGGGCACTGTTCCCCGATGCCGCCATCGGTGTTCTCACGGTCAAGGATATCAATGAGGCGGCTCGCCTCGCCCCGGAGCAGGCCGCCGAGGTGGAGGCGCTGCTGAAAAACGCCAACGCCGCCGCCCTGGCCCACCTGGACGAGGGGGCGGCGCTGTCCCAGAACCGGGCTGTGGCCGTGTGGCGGGAGGCGTATCAGAAATTTCCCACCAAGAAAGGGGCCCGCTGCTCCATTGAGGCGCTGCTGAAGCGGGTATCCAAAGGGGAGCCGGTGGGCTCCATCGCCCCCACGGTGGATATCACCAACGCCATCTCGCTGAAATACGCCCTGCCCATCGGGGCGGAGGACATGGACGCCTTTGAGGGCGACCTCCACCTGGGCGTGATGGCGGGCGGCGAGGATTTCCTGCCCATCGGCGCCGATGAGCCCGATCCGCCCCGCCCCGGCGAGCTGGCCTATTATGACGCCGCCGGCGCGGTGTGCCGCTGCTGGAACTGGCGGGATGGGAAGCGCACCGCGGTGAACGACGCCACCACCAGCGAATTCATTGCCATGGAGTGCGTCGATCCGGCGCGGATGGATGATTTGCGGGCGGCGCTGGACGAGCTGGCCGGGCTGCTGGAGCGGTACACGGGGGCCAAGGTGGTGTCCAAGGCTGTGGTGGACAGCGCGGCCCGGGAGGTCATGATTCAGGAGTGAATGCCCGCCATAGCTACAGGCAGGACAGCAGCGCAGGCCCCTCTCGCGCCGCCGCTGCGCAGAACAGAAAAAGGGCCTCTGATTTCCACAGAAATCAGAGGCCCTTTTATGCCGCCCGGGGCAGTTTTGGTCTGGGGGCCGGTGCGCCCTGCGCCGCTGTTTCGCGGCAGAGGCGGGGTGTCTTCAAGCGCTATAGGTTTGCGAACATATCCATCTGCTTTTGAAGCTCCCCCACGATTTCCTGATTGGCATCCATCCGCCCGGTGATTCCCTCCATGTCATCCACCAGGATGCGGGTGTTGCCGGCGGCGCCGCTGATGCCGGAGGCCGCCCCGTCAATGGAGCCGGAGATGCTGGAAATTGAGACGGCAATTTGATCAATGGCGCTTTTCAGGCGCTCCGCCCGGTCGTTGAACTCCTCCATAGCGCTGCCGATGTAGTCCGAGTCCTCCCGGTACTGCTGCCCGGCCTGGACGGACCGTTCCAGCTGCTCTGCGATGACCCGGCTCAGATAATCGGCCAGCTCCCGGGCGCTGCCGGCCAGATAGTCCACCGCTCCCGTAACCACCTCGCTGACCTTCTGGATGTGGTTGGCGGTTTCGGCGCAGGAGTCGGCCAGCTTGTGGACCTCCTGGGCCACCACGGAAAACCCGGCGCCTGCCGCGCCCGCCCGTGCGGCCTCGATGGAGGCGTTGACGGCGATGAGGTTGGTGGAGGAGGATATGCTGAGAATGTCCTCGGTCAGACTGCGGATCTGCTCTACGCTGTGGCTCTTCTCGATGGCCTGGTCCAGCATGGCCATGATATCCGCCGTTTTGTCCCGGATCACCTGTGTCTCCAGGCGGGCGGAGCGCTCCATCTCCTCGGCGCGCTCCCGCATCCCGGCCGAGTAGGCCGTGATGGCGGAGCACTCCTGGGCCATGCTCTGGGTGTCCCCCTGGGTCCCGGCGGCGCTGGCGGTGATGGCCGCGGCGCTGCCCGCGATCTCCTCCAGGGCGGCGGAGAGCTGCTGGGTCAGCCCGGACAGGCTCCGGACGCTGTCGTTGGAGTGCTTTGCCCGCCGGCGCACCTCGCCCACCACGCCGCTGATCCGCTCGGAGCTGTCCTGGAGGGTGCCCATGGCGTCCCGGATGGGGGTGAGGACATACCGCCGGATGATTCGCAGGGCCGCCGCCACCAGGAAAATGCCCAGGGCCAGCGTAAGGGCGCTGGTGACCAGGGAGATAATGTAAACCAGGGTGAGCCGTCCCCGCGCCTCCCCCACCTGGGTGCTGACGGAGGCGGAGAGGGCGTCAATATCCGCTTCCGCCGCCTCGCCCCAGCGGGCCACGTCCCCGTTTGCCGTGGCGTAGGCGTCCTGGGTCTTGCTGTCGGCGCTGGCGCTGACCAGGTAGACCAGGGCGTGCTTGAATTCGGCGTAGCTGCCCAGCAGGGACTGGTAGGTCTCCCGGTCCTCCCCGGAGACATAGCTCTCGTACGCGCTCAGCTTTTCATCCAGGGCCGCCTCCTCCGCCTTGATCTCCTGCACCAGCCGGATCATGGTGGCGTGGTCCTCCGCCACGATATGGGACAGGGCCAGACGGTGTATATCCATGACCGACCGCCTGATATCGTCCAAGCGCTCCTCGCTGACCATGCTCTTGTCCACAATGGTCCCCGCGTTGGCGTGGACGTTGTTGATGCTGAATACCGCCAGGATATTGGACAGCAGGGTGATCAGGCCCAGCAGGATAATGGGCAGGATCAGGCGCTGCTGAAGTGTCAGTCTGCCTTTCATACGACTTCCTCCCGATTCGATGTGCTCAGCGCTCAATCACGCCTTCAACCATTTTATCCAGCTGGGCCTGGAGCGAAGCGCCGGAGGGGTTCCCCAGGGCCATGCTGGTGGCGAACTCGGTCACAGGGTCCCAGAATTTCCCGCCCACCCGCTGGAGCTGGGAGTAGTTGGACTGCTCCAGCAGGGCCGCGATGGCCAGGGAGGACTGAACCTGGGGGGAGTTGGCCGCGTTGACGTTGGCCGGGCCCTGGCCCCGCACCTCAAAGCGCAGGCGCTGGTTTTCCTCGCTGGTGATCCACTCCGCCAGCCGGGCCGCCCAATCCGGGTGCTGGGAGTAGGCGTTTACGCCGATGAGCTTGCAGCCGGAGAAGGAGGCCATCTGGATCTGCCGCCCCGCGCAGGTGTATGTGGGCAGCTTGGCGGCCCCCATGTCGTCCCCCCATGCCTCCTGCACGGCCATCGCGTTCCACACGCCGCTGATGCCGGCGATGACGGTGCCGTCCCGCACGCCGGCGAGGAAGTCCCCGTCCGGGCGGTTGGCGAAGGCGGGGCTGGCGGCGATGTCCAGCATGGCCTGGGCCACATCCCGGCCCCGGATGGGGCCCTCAGTGCTGTTCCAGGTGCAGTAGTTGGTCAGCCCGTCCTCGTTGAGGCCCACCTCCAGCCCGGTGTTCCCGAAGAACGCGTAGACATACCATGCCGAGGACCAGTCCATGGTCACCAGGCGCTCGGCCTGGGCGGCCACCTCCAGCATCCGTTCCAGGCTCTGGATATCCTCCTGGGTGAAATATGCCTTGTTGTAGTACAGGAAATAGCCGTTATCCGCCGTCAGCGGATAGGCGTACAGGGTGTTGCCCACGCCGGCCGCCTCCACCGCGGCGGGGAGGGATGTACTGCGTATGGCCGCCTCGTCCGCGATGGGATCCAGCCCGCCGGCGGCGGCCAGCGCGGCCACCTGGTCGTCGGCAAAGGCGAACACGTCCGCGCCGCCCTCCAAATCACCCAGCAGCACGTCCTTGCAGTTGGATTCGCTCTGGGGCTGGTAGGTGATCTGGAAATCCGCCTGCCCGGCGTAATGCGCTTTAAAAGAGGCGAATATCTGCTGAAGCAGGGCCTCGTCCTCCTCGGCGCCCCATACGGTGAGCGCGACGGTTTCCTTTACAGGCAGGCTCTCCTCCGAAGCCGGCGCCTGGCTGCGGCAGGCGGCCAGCAGGAATAAACAGCAGGCGGACAGCGTCAGAAGAAAAATCCGTTTTGCCATGGTGCTTCATTCCTCCCATCAAATGCGGAAATATTATAGCATCCCGCCGCCCGGATTTCAACCAATAAACAGCGCCCGTTGGGAATCGACTTTCCCTGTTGAAATCACCTGTTCCATTTGGTATAATAAATTGTTAATTTGACGCTGCGCGCCGGCCCCGTCCCGGGCGGCGGCGCTTGGAGAGGAGGGGGCGGGCATGAAATACCAGCAGTGGAACGTGCGCCGCCCCGGCGGCGCGGCGGCGCGGCGGGCGCTGGAGGGGGCGGGGATGTCCCCCCTGTGCGCGGCGGTGCTGGCCGCCCGGGGGATCGCCGGGCCGGAGGAAGCCGCCCGGTTTTTGTCCTGCGGCCCCCAGCGCTTCCACGACCCCTTCCTTCTCAAGGACATGGACAAGGCGGTGCGGCGCATCCATGCCGCCATGGCAGGCGGGGAGCTCATGTGCGTCTATGGCGATTATGACGTGGACGGCATCACCGCCACCTGCCTGCTCACCGAGGCGCTGGCCTGGCTGGGCGGCAGGGCGCTGAGCTATATCCCGGACCGCAGCGAGGAGGGCTACGGCCTGAACCCCGGGGCAATCGCCCGGCTGGCCGGGGAGGGTGTGACGCTCATTGTCACCGTGGACTGCGGCATCACCGCTGTGGCCGAGGTGGAGTTTGCCCGCTCCCTGGGGGTGGATGTGGTGGTCACCGACCACCACCACTGCAAGGACAAGCTCCCCGCCGCCGCGGCGGTGGTGAACCCCCGGCAGGACGGCTGCCCGTATCCCTTCCCCGAGCTGGCGGGGGTGGGGGTGGCCCTGAAGACCGCCCAGGCCCTGGCCCCCCCGGAGTGGCGGGAGGAGGTGTTCCGCCGCTTCGGCGAGCTGGCCGCCATCGGCACCGTGGCCGATGTGATGCGCCTGACCGACGAAAACCGCGCCCTGGTCCGCCAGGGGCTGGAGCTGCTGGCCCAAACCCGGCGCCCCGGCCTGCGCGCCCTGCTGCGGGAGGCGGGGCTGGAGCCCGGCAGCCTGCCCACCGCCGTCACCATCGGCTACGGGCTGGCCCCGCGCATCAACGCCGCCGGGCGCATGGAGCAGGCCATGGTGGCCCTGGAGCTCCTGCTCACCCGGGACGAGGAGCGGGGGGAGGCCCTGGCCCATACCCTGTGCCGCCTGAACCGGGAGCGGCAGGCCATCGAGCTTGCCATCTACGACCAGTGCGCCGGGCTGCTGGAGGCCCAGCCCCAGCTGTCCGCCCCGGCCATTGTGCTGGCGGGGGAGGGCTGGCACCAGGGGGTGGTGGGCATTGTGGCCTCCCGTTTGGCGGAGAAATACGCCTGCCCCGCCTTTATGATCTGCCTGGAGCACGGCCAGGGGAAGGGGTCGTGCCGGTCCTTCGGCGGGTTCAACCTGTTTGCCGCCCTGGAGCAGTGCGCCCCCCTGCTGGAGGGCTTCGGCGGCCACGAGATGGCGGCGGGCTTCACCATTTTGGAGCAGAACATTCCCGCGTTCCGGGCGGCGGTGTGCCGCCTGGTGGAGCTGCGCACCGGCGGCGCGCCCATGGAGGCGGCCATCGACGTGGACGCGGAGATCGGCCTGTGCGCCCAGCTCACCGCTCCCCAGGTGGAATCCCTGTCCCAGCTGGAGCCCTTCGGCACGGGCAACCCCAAGCCGGTGTTTTTACTGCGGGGGGCCTGCGTGGCCTCCTGCTGCGACGTGGGGGCCGGGCGGCATTTGAAGATGAAGCTGCGCCGGGACGGCGTGGTGCTGGACGCCATCTTTTTCTCCGCCAACGCCGCCGCCTGCGGCGTGGCCCCGGGGGACCGGCTGGACGTGCTCTTCACACCCCAGATCAACGAGTTCCGGGGCAGCCGCACCGTGCAGCTCCAGCTGTGCGACCTGCGCCCCGCCCCCGCCCGGGCCCAGCTGGAGCAGGAGCTGTTCCAGCGTCTCCAGGAAGGGGGGGAGCTGTCCCAGTGGGAGGCGGGGCTGCTCTTCCCCTCCCGGCAGGACTTCGCCCGGCTGTGGCGTTTTTTGGAGCACAACTGCACAGGCGGCTGGATGGAGGCCGGGCCCGCTCTGCTGCGGCAGGCCGCCCGCCTGCCCGACGGCCGCTGCTCCTACGGCCGCACCCTGGTGTGCCTTTACGTGATGGGGGACCGGGGGCTGATCCGCCTGGAGGAGGACCGGCTGTGCCTGTCCCACCCCCAGCGCAAGGTGGATTTGGAGCAGGCGGCGCTGATGCGCCGCCTGCGGGAATTCCTGGAGGAGAACGAACCTCTATAAATCAATCACCGCCCCAAAGGAGGCGTCTATTTATGGATCTGGCCCATGAGAGGTACGAAGCGTTGGAACGCAATATCCTGTGCGCCAACCCCTCGGCGGACGTGCGGCGCATCCGCGCGGCCTTTGAATATGCCAACGACCACCACGGGCCCCAGCTGCGCAAGAGCGGGGAGCCCTATATCATCCACCCCATCGCCGTGGCCGAGATCGTCAACGAGCTGGAGCTGGACCAGGACTCCATCATTGCCGCCCTGCTCCACGACTGCATTGAGGACACCGATTCCACCCACGACGACATCGCCCGCCTGTTCTCCCCCCAGATCGCCGACCTGGTGGAGGGCGTCACCAAGCTGACCCGGATGCAGTACACCTCCCGGGAGGACGAGCAGATGGAGAACCTGCGCAAGATGTTCATGGCCATGGCCAAGGATGTGCGGGTCATCCTCATCAAGCTGTGCGACCGGCTGCACAATATGCGCACCCTCCAGTACCAGTCCGACAAGAAGCAGAAGGAAAAGGCCCTGGAGACCATGGAGGTCTACGCCCCCATCGCCCACCGCCTGGGGATGCAGAAGCTGAAGTGGGAGCTGGAGGACCTGGCCCTGGAGTACCTGGACCCGGTGGGCTACCACGACGTAAAGGAGGAGCTGGCCAACATCACCACCCTCCACGCCGGCTTTGTGGACAACATGCAGGCCCACATCGAGCAGCGGCTGTCGGAGGAGGGCGTGAAGTGCCGGGTATACGGGCGGCTCAAGCATATCTATTCCATCTACCGCAAAATGTACGCCCAAAACAAAACCCTCAATGAAATCTTCGACCTGTACGCCTTCCGGGTGATCGTGGACGACATACCCGCCTGCTATAACGTTCTTGGCTGTGTCCACGACATGTTCAAGCCGGTGCTGGGCCGGTTCAAGGACTATATCGGCACCCCCAAGCCCAACGGATACCAGTCCCTGCACACCACCGTGGTGGGCAGGGAGGGCATCCCCTTCGAGGTGCAGATCCGCACCTGGCAGATGCACCAGACGGCGGAGTACGGCGTGGCCGCCCACTGGAAATACAAGCAGGGGATGGCCAACCAGAGGCTGGGCACCGAGCGGGAGTTTGAGTGGGTGCGCAAGCTGCTGGAGAGCCAGCAGGACGCCGATCCGGACGAGTTTGTGCGCACCCTGCGGGTGGATATGTTTTCCGATGAGGTGTTTGTGTTCACCCCCAACGGGGACGTGAAAAGCCTGCCCGCCGGGGCCACCCCCATCGACTTCGCCTATTCCATCCACTCCGCCGTGGGCAATTCCATGACGGGGGCGCGGGTGAACGGGCGCATCGTCACCTTTGAGACGCCGCTGAAAAACGGCGATATCGTGGAGATCATCACCTCCAAATCCGCCCGGGGCCCCAGCCGGGACTGGATGAAGATCTGCAAATCCAACGAGGCCCGCAACAAGATCCGCCAGTGGTTCAAGAAGGAGCGCCGGGAGGAGAACATCGCCACCGGCCGGGCCATGTTCGAGTCGGAGTTGAAGCACCTGGGCCTTACCCTGGCCGCCATCACCGCCACCCCCGACCTGCTGGACACCCTGCTCAAGCGGGTGCGCTTTGGCTCGCTGGACGAGCTGTACGCCGCCATCGGCTACGGTGGGCTGTCCGCCCAGAAGGCGGCGGGCCGCATGAGGGAGGAGATGAACCGCCTGGGCCGGCTGGAGCGGCAGCGGGCGGAGCACGAGGCCATGCAGGCCGCCGTCTCCTCCGGCGAGACGGTCTACCCCTCCACCGGCAAAGCCGCCGCCCCGCCGCCCCGCCACTCCGTCAGCGGCATCATCGTGGAGGGGCTGGATAACTGCATGGTGAAGTTCTCCAAATGCTGCACCCCCGTGCCCGGGGACCCGGTGGTGGGCTTCATCACCAAGGGCTACGGCGTGTCCATCCACCGCAAGGACTGTCCCAACGCCGACCCGGCGCGGCGCAAGCCGGAGGAGGAGGGCCGCTGGGTGAAGGTATCCTGGGCGCAGGCCGGCGAGTCCACCTTCCGCACCTCCCTGGAGATCTCCGCCAAGGACCGGGACGGCCTGGCCCTGGATGTGGCCATGGCCCTGTCCGCCCAGAAGGCCAAGCTGAACACCCTGGCCGCCCGCAGCCAGCCCGACGGCTACGCCATCATCAACCTGGAGCTCTATGTCCAGGACCAGCGGGAGCTGAACGGCGTGATCAACAAGCTGTCCCAAATTCCGGGGGTATTCCTCGTCCGCCGCGCGGGGGGATGAGGGCCGCGGCCTGCGCCTAGGCGGCAGGCCGTTCCCCTGTTTATCATCTCAAAGGAGCCTGATTTCAAGTGCCTGATATTTCTTTCCAGCCGCTTTTGTTCGGCGGCGATATCAATGTATACAGCGTGGCCCGGGCCTTCCACGAGGCGTATGGGGTGAAGAGCATCGCCTTCGGCAAGTTTGCCGCCACCTTCCCCTGTGCCTACAGCGCCATCATCGACTACCGGCCCTGCCTGGAGAACGAGGACCCGGACGTATTCCTGCAAAACGTGAAAAACGTGGCCGGGGAATGCTCGGGCAAGACGGTGCTGGTCATCGGCTGCGGGGACAGCTATGTGAAGCTGGCCGCCCACCTGAAGGATCAGTTTCCTCCCAATGTAAAGTGCAATTATATCAGCGGGGAGCTGCTGGACAAGCTCACCGACAAGGAGCAGTTCTACGCCCTGTGCGACCGATACGGCATCGACCACCCGGCCACCTTTATCTATTCGGGGGACATGGGCCACGACTTTGAGCTGCCCTGGGGGGCGCCCTATGTGGCCAAGCCCGCCGACGGCGTGGCCTACTGGGCCACCGGCCACAGCGAGCTGAAAAAGGTGTATATCTGCCAGACGAGGGAGGAGCTGCTTGCCGCCCTGGATGAGGTGTACGCCGCGGGCTATCCGGGCAGGATGATCCTCCAGGAGTTCATCCCCGGGGACGACACCTATATGCGGGTGCTCACCAACTACTCCGACCAGCGGGGCAGGGTGAAGCTGATGTGCCTGGGCCACGTGCTGCTGGAGGAGCACTCCCCCCACGGCATCGGCAACCACGCCGTCATCATCACCGAGCATGACCGGGGGCTGTGCGACAAGATCCGCGGGATGCTGGAGGATCTGGGCTACGTGGGCTTTTCCAACTTCGATATCAAATTTGACCGCCGGGACGGCAGGTACAAGGCTTTTGAGATCAACACCCGGCAGGGGCGCAGCAATTACTACGTCACCGGCTCGGGCCAAAACATCGCCCAGTACCTGGTGGGCGACCTCATTGAGGGCCGGGACATGCCCCCCGCCATCACCAGCAGCCGCTCCATCTGGCGGATGATCCCCCGCCGGCTGGCCTATCGGTATATCCCCCGGCGCTATCACGACGAGATGCGGGCCCTGTTCAAGGCCGGGGCGGACCACCACTCCATGGAGTACCGCCCGGACTACACCCTCAAGCGGATCTGGCGCATCTGGAAGAACCACATCGGCTGCTGGGTCCGGTTCAACAAGTACTGCGTGAAGCCAAAGGAGAACTGACGGGGCAAAGGGCTCCATACCGCAGTGCCGTGATTAGGAGGCGTATCTTAGTGTCTGAACAACGTTTAGGGGTTTTGGGCGGCATGGGGCCCCAGGCCACCCAGGTATTTTACCAGTTTGTGCTCGACCGCACCGACGCCGCCCGGGACCAGGACCATCTCCCCGCCCTCATCCTGTCCGACACCGGCATTCCCGACCGCACCGCCGCCATTCTCTCCGGGGATACGCAGGGGCTGTACCGGCGGCTGCTGGGGGACGCCCGGCTGCTGGAGGGCTGCGGCTGCACAGTGCTGGCCATCCCCTGCAATACCTCCCACTACTTTGCCGACCGTCTCCAGGGAGAGATCGGGGTGCCCATCATCCACATGCTCCGGGAAACCGCCCGGGAGCTGGCCCGGCAGGGCAAAAAGCGGCCCGGTATCCTGGGCACCGACGGCACCATTCAGACGGGGCTGTACCAAAAGGAGTGCGCCGCCCTCGGCCTGGAGGCGGTGGCCCCGGCCCCGGACATCCAGAGGCTGGTGATGTCCATCATCTACGATGAGATCAAGCAGGGGGAAAAGGGGAGCCGGGAGAAGTTTGCCAAGGTGGACAGGGCTATCCGCAGCGCCGGGTGTGACTGCGCCATCCTGGCCTGCACCGAGCTGTCGGTGTTCTCCACCTACCACCCCCTGCCCCCCTTCTACCTGGACGCCATGATGGTCATGGCGGAGCGGGCGGTGGAGCGGTGCGGCTATCCCCTGCGCACCATCTGAGGTGCTTTCCGCGGTAGAAAGCGCCCCAAAAGAGCTTTCATCCACCTTCGGCAGGGTTGAAGGCGGACGTGCCCCCGCCCGGCAGCAGAGAGGGCATAGATTTACGGAGGTCGATGGTATGGGTTTGAATGTATTTCCCCTGGCGGACTACTGCGCCCTGCTGGACAGTCTGGGCCAGCTGGCGGCCCCTGTGCCGGAGGGGCTGGATTTGGGCCGCGCGGTGGAGCTGGTGTCCTACAACTCCCGGGAGGCAGTCCCCGGCACGCTGTTTCTCTGTAAGGGGGCCCATTTCAAGCCGGAATATCTGGCCGGCGCCGCCCGTCGGGGGGCCTTTGCCTACGTCAGCGAGACGGCCTATCCTTCGGCGGGCCTCCCCTGCCTCCTGGTGCGGGATATGCGGCAGGTGATGGCCCCGCTGGCGGCAAAGTTCTACAACGACCCGGCCCGGCATTTGAAGATCATCGGCCTGACCGGCACCAAGGGCAAGTCGTCCACCGCCTACTATTTGAAGTATATCCTGGACGAGTACCTGGCCCCGGAGGGGAAGACCTGCGGCGTCATCTCGTCCATCGATACCTGGGACGGGGTGGAGCGCTTTGAATCCCACCTCACCACCCCCGAGCCCCTGGAGCTGCAAAGGCATTTCGCCCACGCCCGCGCCTCCGGCATGGAGTACCTGGTGATGGAGGTGTCCAGCCAGGCGCTGAAATACCACCGCACCCTGGGCGTCCCCTTTTCGGCCGCCGCCTTTTTGAACATCGGCTCCGACCACATTTCCCCCATTGAGCACCCGGATTTTGACGACTACTTCCACTCCAAGCTGAAGCTCTTCGCCCAGGCGGCGCTGTCCTGCGTCAACCTGGACTGCGGGCACGGGGGGGAGGCCCTGTCCGCCGCCCGGGCGGCCTGTCCTGAGGTGCTCACCTTCTCCCAGCGGGACCCCGCCGCCGCGGTATACGGCCACGACGCCCACAAGTTTGGTGACGACATCCTGTTTCAGACGGAGGCGGGGGCGCTGAGCGGCCAGTACCGCCTGACCATGCCGGGGCTGTTCAATGTGGAAAACGCCCTGGCCGCCATCGCGGTATGCCTGGGGCTGGGTATTCCCGGGGAGGCCGTCCGGGCGGGCCTGGCCAAGGCCCGGGTGCCGGGCCGGATGGAGGTGTATTCCAACGCCGGGGGGGATGTGACTGCCATTGTGGACTACGCCCACAACCGCATGAGCTTTGAGACCCTGTTCCGCTCCGCTAAGCGGGAGTACCCTGGGCGGCGGATTGTCGCCGTGTTTGGCTGTCCGGGCAAAAAGGCATTTGACCGCCGCCGGGACCTGGGGGAGGTGGCCGGGGCCTGTTCCGACCTGGTGGTGCTCACCGAGGAGGACTCCGGCGAGGAGGACACCCTGTCCATCTGCCGGGAGATCGCCTCCCACGTGGCCTGTGAGTGCCGCATCGAGCCCAACCGGGGGGAGGCCATCCGGCAGGCGGTGCTCAGCTGCGAGACGCCCTCCCTCCTGCTCATCACCGGCAAGGGGGCGGAAACCCGGCAGAAGCGGGGACTGGAGTATATCGACACGCCGTCGGATGTGGAGTACGTGCAGGCGTTTCTGCGGGAGTGGGACGCCAAGAAGGGCCGCGCTGCTCACGACGGCTCCGCAACCTAAAGTAGTCGTGCTACGCCTGCTCGCGACGCGCGGCTTCCCTCCGTCTCGGGCAAAACCCGCCTCCGCTGCGCGGCGGCTGGGCTTTTCCCCTCGCTTCGATCCATCCGCGCTGCTCACGACGGCTCCGCAACCTAAAATTGCCCCATATTTGGTGGACGCAACCGCCCCTTTTTGATAAGATGGGCCCATCAAAAGGAGGCTCTACGGCCTGCCGGTGGATGAGCTGCTGCATCGGGCAGAAACAGACGAATAACGGCAAAATGTCCCTCCCGTTCTACGGGAGGGACATTTTTACGCTCAAATTCATAGATTGGGGAAAACTCCACAGGAGGTTTCCCCATGAAGCTGTCCAAGCTGCTTTCCGTCCTGGGTGTCCAATGCTCCCAGGAGGCGGAGATCACCGCCCTCACCTGCGACTCCCGGGAGGTGATCCCCGGCGCGCTGTTCGCCGCCCTGCCCGGCTGCCGCGCCGACGGCCGCGCCCATATCCCCGAGGCCCTGTACCGGGGCGCGGCCGCCGTGGTGTGCGCCCCGCCCCTGCCCGCCGGTGTTCCGGGCGCCCCGGTGGACGACCCGCGGACCGCCCTGGCTCTGCTGGCGGCGGAATTTTACGGCCGCCCCGCCGACGGCCTTTCCCTCATCGCCGTCACCGGCACCAAGGGCAAGACCACCACCGCCTATATGATCCGGGATATCCTGTCCGCCGCCGGATACAAGACCGGCATGATCGGCACCCTGGGGGCGTACATCGGCCGGGAGCGGCTGTGCGCGACCGCAAACACCACCCCGGAGCCCATCACACTGCACCGCATCCTCCGGCAGATGGCGGACGCCGGGTGCGCCTATGTGGTGCTGGAGGCGTCCTCCCAGGCCATGAAGCTGCGCCGTCTCCACGGCCTCAACTTTGCTGCCGGGGTATTTCTCAACCTGTCCCCGGATCACATCGGCCCCGGGGAGCACGCCGGCTTTGACGAGTACCGGGACTGCAAGGCCGCCCTCTTCCGCCAGTGCCGCCGGGCCGTGGGCAATGGGGACGATCCCGCCTGGCCCGCCATGGCGGCCCAGCTCCCCCCAAGCGCCCCCGCTGTTGCCTTCGGCTTCCGCCCGGGGGCTGATATCCGCGCCCTGGCCGTGGAGCCCGACCCGGAGCGCTCCCTGTCCGTCCGGCTCACCGTGGCGGGCGCGCCCCGTTACCACATCCCCCTGCCCGGGGACTTTAACGGGGCGGATGCCCTGGCCGCCGTGGCCCTGGCCCGGGCCCTGGGCCTGAACGACGGCGCGGTGCGGGCAGGGCTGGCCCACGTCACGGTGCCGGGGCGTGCCCAGCGCCTGCGCGTCCCCGCACCCTTTGAAGTGGTCATCGACTACGCCCACAACGGCGCCAGCTTTGACGCGGTGCTGTCCGCCCTGCGCGCCCACCACCCAAGGCGCGTCATTGCCGTGTTCGGCGCGGGGGGCGACCGTCCCAGGCTGCGCCGGACGGATATGGCCCGTTCCGCTGTCCGCTGGGCGGACTGCGCCGTGGTCACCACCGACAACCCCCGTTCCGAACGGCCCGAGGATATCTGCGCCCACATCTCCGCCGCCTTGGGCCGCTTCCCCCACGAGACCGTGCTGGACCGCCGCGCCGCCATATTCCGGGCGCTGGAGCTGGCTGGGCCGGGGGACGTGGTGGCCCTGCTGGGCAAGGGCCATGAAGAGTACATTGAGGAAAAGGGCGTCCGCCGCCCCTTCTCGGAGCGGGCGGTGGTGGCGGAATACTTCGCCGCACATAAGTAGGAGCGGAAAAGCCGCCCCCCTCATCTGAGGGGGGCGGCTGGATGCTGTGCTTGGAATTACTGGTACAGCTCGATGAGCTTTTGCAGGTGCTCCCAACGGGCCATAGCGGCCTCCTCGTTCTCCTTGAAGAGCTTCTCGGCGCGCTCCGGGAAGGAACGGGTGAGGGAGGAGTAGCGGGCCTCGTTCTTCAGGAACTCCTGATAGCCGCCTGCGGGCGCCTTGGAATCCAGGGTGAACGGGTTCTTGCCCTCGGCACGCAGGGCGGGGTTATAACGGAACAGGTTCCAGTAGCCGCAGGCCACGGCCTTCTTCATCTCGCTCTGGCAGTTGGCCATGCCGCCCTTGATGGAGTGCATCTCGCAGGGGCTGTAGCCGATGACCAGGGACGGGCCGTGATAGGCCTCGGCCTCCCGGATGGCCTGGAGCGTCTGGTTGGGGTTGGCGCCCATGGCCACCTGGGCCACGTAGACATAGCCGTACTGCATGACGATCTCCGCCAGGGACTTCTTACTGATGGCCTTGCCGGCGGCGGCAAACTGCGCCACCTGGCCGATGTTGGAGGACTTGGACGCCTGTCCGCCGGTGTTGGAGTACACCTCGGTGTCAAACACGAAGATGTTCACGTCCTCGCCGGAGGCCAGCACGTGGTCCAGGCCGCCGTAACCGATGTCATAGGCCCAGCCGTCGCCGCCGAAGATCCACACGGACTTCTTGTTCAGGTACTCCTTCTGGGCCAGGATCTCCTGGATCAGCTTGCAGGCGTCGCAGTCGCAGAACTGGGCGCCGGAATCCTTGAGCTGCTGGGCATGGGCCTGCATCTCGCCCAGCTTCTCGCCGAAGGCGTCCTTGGCGGCGGGGCTGTTGACGAACGCTGTCACCTCGTCGATGGTGCACAGGCCGTCGTTCAGGGCGGCGATATAGGCCTTGGTGGCCTCGGCGTTGGCCTCGCCGTCGTCCATGGTGTCCAGCCACTTCTGGGCGGCCTCCTTGAGGGGGGCGTAGGTCCAGTCGATAGCCAGCAGGGCGCGGGTCTTGTCGGCCAGGGCGCTGCGGATGGCCTTCTGGCCCAGGTGCAGGCCCAGGCCGTGCTCGGCGTTGTCCTCGAACAGGGAGTTGGCCCAGGCCACGCCCTTGCCCTCTTTGTTGACGGTATAGGGGGAGGTGGCGGCGGGACCGCCCCAGATGGAGGAGCAGCCGGTGGCGTTGGACACGTACATGCGGTCGCCGCACACCTGGGTGACCAAGCGGGCATAGGCGGTCTCGGCACAGCCGGCGCAGGAGCCGGAGAACTCCAGCAAGGGCTGCTTGAACTGGCTGTCCTTGACAGAGGCGGTGCCGGCCATATCGGCCTTGGGGGCCACCTTGGCCACCATGTAGTCGAAGGCGGGCTGGCGCACGGCCTCCTTCTCCAGGGGCACCATGGACAGGCTCTTGGTGGGGCACACGCCCACACAGACGGAGCAGCCCATGCAGTCCATAGCGGACACGGCCAGGGAGTACTTATACACGCCCTTGCCCTTGCCGGCCTTCACGTCCACGATCTGGGCACACTCGGGGGCCGCCTTAGCCTCCTCCTCGGTGAGGGCGAAGGGACGGATGGTGGCGTGGGGGCACACGTAGGAGCACATATTGCACTGCACGCAGGTGTCGGGGTTCCAGGCGGGGACGGACACGGCCACGCCGCGCTTCTCATAGGCGGAGGCGCCCTGCTGGAAGGTGCCGTCCACGTAGTTGGCAAAGGCGGACACGGGCAGGCTGTCGCCGTCCATGCGGTTGATGGGCTCCATCACGTCCTTCACCTGCTCCACCAGCTCGGCGCGGCCCTCCAGGCTACCGCTCTTGCTCTCGTCCTGCGCGGTGGCCCAGGAGGCGGGCACCTCGAACTTCTTGAACGCGGTGGCGCCGATGTCGATGGCCTTGTGGTTCATGTCCACAATGTCCTGGCCCTTCTTCAGGTAGGAGTGGGTGGCGGCGTCCTTCATGTAGCCGATGGCCTCCTCCTCGGGCATGACCTTGGCCAGCTTGAAGAAGGCGGACTGGAGAATGGTGTTGGTGCGCTTGCCCATGCCGATCTCGATGGCCAGGTCGATGGCGTTGATGGTGTAGACCTGGATGTTATGCTCGGCAATGTACCGCTTGGCCACGGCGGGCATGTGCTTGTCAAGCTCCTCGTCGGACCACTGGCAGTTGATGAGGAAGGTGCCGCCGTCCTTCACGTCCCGGACCATGGGGAAGCCCTTGACGATGTAGGCGGGCACGTGGCAGGCCACAAAGTCGGCCTTGTTGATATAGTAGGGGGCGCGGATGGGCTGGTCGCCGAAGCGCAGGTGGCTGATGGTCACGCCGCCGGTCTTCTTGGAGTCGTACTGGAAGTACGCCTGGACGTACTTGTCGGTGTGGTCGCCGATGATCTTGATGGAATTCTTGTTGGCACCCACGGTGCCGTCGCCGCCCAGGCCCCAGAACTTCACCTCGATGGTGCCCTCGGCCGCGGTGTTGGGGGAGGGCTTCTCCTCCAAGGACATGTTGGTCACGTCGTCCACGATGCCGATGGTGAACTGGCGCTTGGGGGCGGTACGGGTCAGCTCCTCATAGACGGCGAACACGCTGGCGGGCGGGGTGTCCTTGGAGCCCAGGCCGTAGCGGCCGCCGATGACGGAGATGTCGGTGCGGCCCGCGTTGGCCAGGGCGGTGACCACGTCCAGGTACAGGGGCTCGCCCTGGGCACCGGGCTCCTTGGTGCGGTCCAGCACGGCGATGTGCTTGCAGGTGGCGGGGATGGCGGAGAGCAGCTTGTCGGCCCGGAAGGGGCGGTACAGCCGCACCTTGATCAGGCCCACCTTCTCGCCGTGGGCATTGAGGTAGTCGATGACCTCCTCGGCCACGTCGCAGATGGAGCCCATGGCGATGATCACCCGGTCGGCGTCGGGCGCGCCGTAGTAGTTGAACAGCTGGTAGTTGGTGCCCAGCTTGGCGTTGATCTTGCCCATGTAGCCCTCGACGATCTCGGGGATGGCGTCGTAGTACTTATTGCAGGCCTCGCGGTGCTGGAAGAAGATATCGCCGTTCTCGTGGGAGCCGCGCATCACGGGGCGCTCGGGGTTGAGGGCGCGGGCGCGGAAGTCCTCGACGGCCTTCCAGTCCACCATCTCGGCCAGGCCGTCGTAATCCCAGATGGCGACCTTCTGGATCTCGTGGGAGGTGCGGAAGCCGTCGAAGAAGTTCAGGAAGGGCACGCGGCCCTCGATGGCGGCCAGGTGGGCCACGGCGGCCAGGTCCATGACCTCCTGCACATTGCCCTCGGCCAGCATGGCGAAGCCGGTCTGGCGGCAGGCCATAACGTCGGAGTGGTCGCCGAAGATGTTCAGCGCGTGGCTGGCCACGGTGCGGGCGGACACATGGAACACACCGGGGAGCAGCTCGCCGGAAATCTTGTACATGTTGGGGATCATCAGCAGCAGGCCCTGAGAGGCGGTGTAGGTAGTGGTCAGGGCGCCGGCGGCCAGGGAGCCGTGGACAGTGCCGGCCGCGCCGGCCTCGGACTGCATCTCGATGACCTTGACGGGCTGGCCGAAGATATTCTTCCTCCCGGCGGCGGCCCACTGGTCCACGTTGTCCGCCATGGGGCTGGACGGCGTGATGGGATAGATGCCGGCCACCTCGGTAAAGGCGTAGGACACGTGGGCGGCGGCGGTATTGCCGTCCATAGTTTTGAACTTGCGTGCCATAGGCGTTTTCCTCCTTTTCATATGAGAAGCTGTACCAATAGACCCCGGCACACATCCTTGCGGGCCAAATTGCCGCCAGGCTGCGTTAAAAAATCTTGAAATACACAAAGTATTCCTGCGATTTTTTGCCTTGTCGGCGGCAATTTTTCCTCGCAAGTCTGCATACTTCGGCTATTGGTACAGCTTCTGAGAACGTTCACCTATTCGGTTCGTTCCGTTTCGCGGTGAATAGTCTATCACATCCATCCCGATTTTGCAATTGGAAAAGCTCAATTTTTCAGTAAACTTTCTGGATGCCCTGCCTTTCCAGCGCCTTCCAGTCCGGCGGGCGGGGCGGGTCTTGCGCAGCGGGGAAAATCATGGTAAAGTATTGGAAAAGCTGACGAAAAGAGGTGTCTGCCCATGGTATGCAGCGTGACTTCGCTGGGGCTGGCCGGGGTGGCGGGCTATCCAGTCGCCGCCGAGTGCGCCCTGTCCGGCGGCCTGCCCGCCTTCGACGTGGTGGGCCTGCCCGACGCCGCCGTGAGGGAGGCCCGGGAGCGGGTGCGCGCGGCGGTCAAATCCAGCGGCTTTGACTTCCCCGTTTCCCGCATCACGGTGAACCTGGCCCCTGCGGACCGGCGCAAGGGGGGCACGGTATACGACCTGCCCATTCTGGTGGGCATCCTGTGCGCCGGGGGGCAGCTCTCCCTGAAGCGCGAGCGGGACTCCGCCTTCCTGGGCGAGCTGTCCCTGGACGGGCGGCTGCGCCCGGTGTCCGGGGTGCTGCCCATGGCGCTGGCGGCGCGGCGCGCCGGTGTGCGGCGGCTGTTCCTCCCCGCCGACAACGCTCCCGAGGCCACCCTGGCGGACGGCCTGGAGGTCTTTCCCGTCCATACGGTGGACGAGCTGGCCCGCCATCTGGCCGGGGAACGCCCCATCCCGCCCGCCCCGGCCTGGCGGGATGAGCTGCCCCCCCTCCAGGGGCCGGATTTCGCCGAGGTGAAGGGCCAGGAGCACGCCAAGCGGGCCTTGGAGGTGGCCGCCGCCGGGGGGCACCATGTCCTCATGTCGGGCTGCCCCGGCTCGGGCAAGTCCATGATGGCCAAGCGCCTGCCCTCCATACTCCCCGACATGACCAGGGGGGAGGCCCTGGCCTGCACGGAAATTTACTCCGTCATGGGCCTCACCTCCAAGGAGCGCCCCATGGTGCGCCGCCGTCCCTTCCGCGCGCCCCACCACACCATCTCCGCCGCCGGGATGACCGGGGGCGGCTCCAGCCCCCGGCCGGGGGAGATCTCCCTGGCCCACAACGGGGTTTTGTTCCTGGACGAGCTGCCCGAGTTCCACGCCGACGTGCTGGAGGTGCTCCGCCAGCCCCTGGAGGACGGGCAGACCCAGATCTCCCGGGTGTCCGGCTCTGTGACCTACCCCAGCCGGTTCATGCTGGTGTGCGCCATGAACCCGTGCAGGTGCGGCTGGTACGGCCACCCCTCCGGGCGGTGCGCCTGCACGGAGCAGTCGGTGCGGCGCTACCTGTCCCGGCTGTCGGGGCCCATGCTGGACCGCATCGACATCTGCGTGGACGTGCCCTCCCTGGACTACGACGAGCTTTCCGGGGCGTCCGCCCCGGCGGAGGGCTCGGCGGCCATCCGGGCCAGGGTGAACGCCGCCCGGGCCGTCCAGACCGCCCGGTACGGCCCGGACGGCCCCGCCTGCAACGCCCAGATGGGCCCCAGGGAGCTGCGGGAGCACTGCAAGCTGGACGGGGAGTGCCAGCGGCTCATCCGGGGGGCCTATGACCGGCTGGGCCTCACCGCCCGGGGGTATGACCGCATCCTGCGGGTGGCCCGCACCATCGCCGACCTGGACGGGGCGGGGGACATCGCGGCCCAGCACCTGGCGGAGGCGCTGCAATACCGGCCGCCTGAGCATTTGAGGGCGTAAAAAAAGCTCCCCTGCCCACTGGGCAGGGGAGCTTTTTAAATGACGGCTCAGGTCAGGGACAGCAGGCACAGCGCCAGGGTGAGGACCATAAACACGATGGCCACCCATTTGGTCATCTTGGCCAGCCGGGCGTCGGCGGACTTGGCCTTGTTCTTGGACAGGAAGGTGTCGGCCCCGCCGGCGATGGCCCCGGACAGGCCGGCGCTCTTGCCGGACTGGAGCATGACGATGGCCACCAGGGCCAGGGACACGATGAAGTAAATGATGGACACGATGAGCTGGGGAGTGGTCATTTGTCTCAAATCCTTTCGGTAATGGCTTGGTAAAAGCGGGCAGATCCCGCACAACAGGTATCAGATATGATACCACACCCCGCGCCCAATTGCAAGCCCTTTCTTCCTGAAAGAAAACGAACTGACGTTTCACGTGAAACGTCCCTATTTGTGATAGAGCTGGCTGCCCTGGTAGCGGGGGGTGCAGGTGAGGTGCAGGCCCAGCCGGGCATAGGTCCCGCTGTCGGCGGCGGTGAGGATGACGGAGGAGTGAGCCTCGCAGTCGCGCAGCTTGTCCAGGCTGTCCAGCGCCCGGGCGGCCAGGGGGACAGTGGCGGTGGAGATGGCCAGGGCGATGAGCGCCTCGTCGCTGTGGAGCCGGGGGTTGCGGCTGCCCAGGTGGCCCACCTTCAGCGCCTGGATGGGCTCGATGGCCTCCCGGGCGATCAGGTGGGTCTTGCGGTGGATGCCGGAGAGCGCCTTGAGGGCGTTGAGCAACGCGGCGGCGGCGGCCCCCATCAGCTCCGAGGTCTTGCCCACCGCCACCCGCCCGTCGGGCAGCTGGATGGCGGCGGCGGGCTCCCCCCGCTCCTCCGCCTTGTCCTCGGCGGCGCGGATGACGGGACGCAGCTCCGGGCCGGCCTGGGCCTGCTTCATCAGCAGCTCCAGCTTGTAGACGGTCTCGTCGCTGCCCTGTCCCCGGCGGCGGTCGCACAGCGCGGCGTAATAGCGCCGGACGATTTCCTGCTTGGCGGCGGCGCACACCGCCCCGTCCTCCACGATGCAGTGCCCCACCATGTTCACCCCCATGTCGGTGGGGGACTTGTAGGGGCTCTCCCCCATGATCTCCCCGAACATGGCCTGGAGGACGGGAAATACCTCCACGTCCCGGTTGTAGTTCACCGTGGTCTCCCCGTAGGCCTGGAGGTGGAAGGGGTCGATCATATTCACGTCGTTCAGGTCGGCGGTGGCCGCCTCGTAGGCCAGGTTGACCGGGTGGTTCAGGGGCAGGTTCCAGATGGGGAAGGTCTCGAATTTGGCGTACCCCGCCCGCACCCCCCGGATATGGTGGTGGTAGAGCTGGGACAGGCAGGTGGCCATCTTCCCGGACCCGGGGCCGGGGGCGGTGACCACCACCAGGGGCTTTGTGGTCTCGATGTAGTCGTTTTTGCCGAAGCCGTCCTCCGACACGATGCGCCTGACATCGTGGGGATACCCGGGAATAGGATAGTGGAGGTATACCCGCACCCCGAAGCCCTCCAAGCGGCGCTTGAAGGCGTCCGCCGCCGGCTGCCCGGCGTACTGGGTGATGGTGACGCTCCCCACGTACAGCCCCTCCCCCCGGAAGGTGTCGATGAGGCGCAGCACGTCCTCGTCGTAGGTGATGCCCAGATCCCCCCGGACCTTGTTCTGCTCGATGGCGGCGGCGTTGATGACCACCACCACCTCCACGCTGTCCCGCAGCGCCAGCAGCATACGGATCTTGCTGTCCGGGGCGAAGCCGGGCAGCACCCGGGCCGCGTGGTAGTCGTCAAACAGCTTTCCGCCGAACTCCAGGTACAGCTTTCCGCCGAATTGGCCGATGCGCTCCCGGATGTGGGCGGACTGGGTTTCCACATAGCGCTGGTTGTCAAATCCAATCCCAATAGACATAAAATTGCAGGGCCGCGGCTCCCGCGTGCGGCCCCCTCCCCCTCTCGCCGGTGTATGCGTTCTCTCCCCAGATTTTAACACAATCCGGGGCAGGGGGCAAGGAAAATCTGTCCGCGCACACGACCCGCCCGGGCGGGGGCGGGCCCGCCCTTGACACAGCCCCGCCGTCCCTGTAAAATAGGGGGACATCCGATGTAGAAAGCAAGGGACGCGTATGAAAGAGATCATCCTGCTCAAGCAGGGAGAGATGGTGCTCAAGGGCCTCAACCGCCGGGGCTTTGAGGAGAAAATGATGGGCAACGCCAAGCGGAGGCTGAAGAAATACGGCTCCTTCAAGGTCTACACCCGCCAGTCCGCCACCTATGTGGAGCCGCTGGACGATGCCTGCGACTTCGAGGGCGCCTGGACCGCCATGGGCAAGCTGTTCGGGGCGGTGGGGGTGTGCCGGGCCCGGGCCTGCCCCAAGGACAGGGACGCCATTGTGCAGTGCGCCGTGGACTACCTGGGGGACAAGCTGAGCTCCGCCAGGTCCTTCAAGGTGGAGAGCAAGCGGGCGGACAAGAGCTTCCCCATGACCTCCATCCAGCTGTCCCAGTATGTGGGCGGCGAGCTCCACGACCGCTTCCCCCACTTGGCGGCGGACATGCACCACCCGGAGCTGACGGTTCATGTGGAGGTGCGGGACTTTGACGCCTACCTCCACGCCGACCCGGAGCCGGGGGCGGGGGGGCTGCCCGTGGGCATGGGGGGCCGGGCGCTGTCCCTGCTGTCCGGGGGCATCGACTCCCCCGTGGCATCCTGGATGGCCGCCAAACGGGGGGTCATTGTGGACATGATCCACTACTACTCCTACCCCTACACCTCCCCCGAGGCCAAGGAGAAGGTGCTGGAGCTGGCCCGGCTGCTGGTGCCCTACACGGGCAAGCAGTGCGTCCATGTGGTGCCCTTCACCAAAATCCAGGAGGAGCTGCGCCGCGCCTGCCCCGAGGAGCTGTTCACCATCCTCATGCGCCGCTTCATGATGCGCATCGCCTGCCGGGTGGCCCAGAAGAACGGCATCCAGGCCCTGGTCACGGGGGAGTCGGTGGGCCAGGTGGCCAGCCAGACCCTGGAGGCCATGGTGTGCACCGACGCGGTGTGCACCGTGCCGGTGCTGCGCCCCCTGGTGGGGATGGACAAGGAGGAGATCGTCCGCATATCCCGGCGGATCGGCACCTTTGAGACCTCCATCCTGCCCTATGAGGACTGCTGCACCGTGTTCACCCCCAAGCACCCCCGGACCAAGCCGAAGCCGGAGGAGCTGGAGGAGGCGGAGAAGGCGCTGGATGTGGACGGCCTGGTGGAGGAGGCGGTAAGCAGCATAGAGCGGGTGATTCTGGACTTGTAAAATCAGCCAAAATTAATTGACAGAATTTCTAATTTATGGTATGATATGCACATGACTGGGTACAGGATTGAGGCGGCGCCAAACTGACTGGCGCCGCGAACCCCGATGGCACTATGCCGAAGGAGCGGGCTATGAAACCTGATTTCAAAAAATGCTGCATATTCCTCGCCCTGCTGGCCGCAGCCGCAGTGCTCATTGTGCTGTTCATAAAATGGAATGAAGCAGATGTCAGCATCACCATTGGTTTTCCCGTGGAAGCAGGGGCGGTTGATTATACCAACTCCAAGCCCATTTCGGACAGGCGGACTGTAAACCGCATCCTGTTTGCCCTGCTGACTGGAAAATCCCTGGATGACTCCGCCGTACCGAATATGCCGCCGGACGCGGTTATGATGATACGGCCCAAAGAAGAAAATATTGGATACCCGTTCTCCATATGGCTGGATCAGACCAGCGTGATTTACGCAATGGGGACAGGCGGTGACGCAGCGGAATATCGGATAGTCAACAACCTGTCCGACGAGGAGTACCGTGTTTTGAACAGCATGATAGCAGCGAGAGGATAGGTGCTGTTTGAAAATTGCCGGCATACCATGGCCCTATGACAAAAGCCCATCCCGGGAGGGATGGGCTTTTGTTTATGCCAAGGCGGGGGCCGTGGCCTGGTAGATCTGGCAGTTCTCCTCCTCCATGGCGTCCAGCGCCGTGCGCAGGAACCTGGCGCCCCCGCTGCCGCAGCCAATCTCCACATAGTTCACCTGCTGGGGGTCCAGCTTCCGGGCCAGAGCCGCGCCGGTGGAGTAGTCCGTCCCCTTCAGGGTGGGCCGCCACACCGCGAAGCCGTCCTGGGCCAGCGCATCCCGGCCCTCCCGGTCCAGATTGGGGGCCCCGGCCACCAGCGCGGGGCAGCGGGCGATGGCCGCCAGCAGTCCGCGCCCCTCCTGCGCCTGGTCCAGGCAGGCCTCCACATCCTCCCCCTCCAGGGACAGCCCTATGGTGTGGCCCGCGCCCACCAGCCGGCGCACCAGGTCGTCCTGCTCCCGCAGCTGCTCCGGGGTGAACAGGAACAGCGCCCGCAGCCCGCGTCCCTCCGCCAGCCGGACGCACTCCTCCCCGTCGTCCCCCCAGCGCAGGGCCAGATACAGCTCCCCGCCGCTGGGCGGCTCGGACGCCGAGCCGGAATCGGGGGGGGCGGGGCTCTCGCCCTCCCCGCTGCCGCCCGACTCCAGGTAGCGGTTCAGGCTGTCCGCCAGCAGATTGTCCGCCGCGCTCAGAAAGGCCCGGTCGCTGAGGATGGCGGAGCTGCTGGTCAGCCGGATCAGCGTGCCGTACCGGGTGCGGGTGCGGGTGCACCGGATGGTGCCGAAATACTCGCACAGCCAGTCGATGGGCACAAAGACTGTGCCGTTGCGCACCATGGCCTGGGCGGGCACCGTTATGCCGGACAGATCCTGGGCGGTGTTGGCCCGGGTGTCGAACACCACCCCCAGCTCCCCGTCGGTGACCAGCAGGGTGCGCTTGGTGGTGCTGTACATGGCGTTTACCCCCAGGTCGATGCCGGTGGCCTGATAGGACAGCATGGTGTAGGGCACGTACAGCACACCCCCCACCGTGCGGGGCATATTGTCCGCCGTGAGGTCCAGCAGCACCCGCTCGTTTACCGCCATCAGGTTCACGTTCCCCGTGGAGGCGGAGGCGGAGAGGACCAGGGCCGCCGCCAGCGCAAGGGCGCCCAGGGCCAGCACCTTTGATGTGATTTTTTTCCAGTATTTCATTCCGCCGACCTCCTTGGCCGCTGCTGCGGCTGAGCCCCCTGCTCCGGGGCGCTCAGCGCTTCTTGATTGTCACGCTTCGCGCCCTCCGCGACGGGGACTAAGCCCTCCGACTTCGGGAAAACCCGCTCGGGCCTGCGGCCCCGTGCGGTTTTTGCTGCGCTGCGGGCTTAGCCCGCTGCTCGCGACGGCTCAGCGCTTCTTGGCTGTCACGCTTCGCCTGCTCGCCACGCGGTTCTAAGCCCTCCGACTGCGCAAAAATCCTCTGGGGCCTGCGGCCCCGTGCGGTTTTTGCTGCGCTGTGGGCTTAGCCCGCTGCTCGCGACGGCTCAGCGCTTCTCTAACCACCTTCTGGCCATGTCCAGCGCGTGGTTGGCGGCCAGGGTGCGGATGCGGTCCCGCCGCGCTCCTGCGCCCGCCAGGTGCAGTTCCTTTGTCCAGCAACCGTCGGGGGCGGCCAGCGCGGTATAGACCAACCCAACCGGGTTGCCCCGCTCGTCCGGGTCCGGCCCCGCTACCCCGGTGACCGACACCGCCAGATCGCACCCCAGCGCCTGCCGGGCCCCCAGGGCCATCTGCTGCGCCACCTCGGCGCACACCGCGCCCCGCTGGTCCAGCAGCTGCTGGGACACCCCCAGCATCCCCGCCTTTACCTCGCAGTGGTAGCTCACCACGCCCCCCTTGAACACCGACGCGGCGCCGGGCACGTCGGTGATGCGCTTGGCGATGAGGCCCCCGGTGCAGCTCTCCGCCGTCCCCAGGGTGAGGCCCTGCTCCCGGGCCGCCTCCAGCACCACCTGGGGCAGCCCCGACACGTTCGCGCCGTAGACAAGCTCCCCCAGCAGCCCGCGCACTTCTGCCTCTACCGGGGCGATGAGGGCGTCCGCCTGCTCCGGCGTGTCCGCCTTGGCGGTGATGCGCAGCTCCACCTCCCCCTCCTTGGCGTATGGGGCCAGGGTGGGATTTGCCAGGGCGTTCATCCGCTCACGCAGCAGGGCCTCCACAGCCGACTCCCCCATGCCGAACACCCGCAGGGTGCGGGAGCGGATGACCCCCTCGCTCAGCCGCGCCAGCCAGGGCAGCGCCCGCTCCCGGAACATGGGCAGGCACTCCCGGGGCGGGCCGGGGAGCATGACCACATAGGTCCCCTCCGCCTCAAAGACGCAGCCGGGGGCGGTGCCCCAGGCGTTGTCCAGCACGCGGCACCCCTCGGGGAGGTATGCCTGCTGGAGGTTGTTGTCCGTCATCTCCTTGCCCATCCGGGCGAAAAAGTCCCTGATCGCCTGGGCGCACTCGGGATGGAACACCAGCTTTTTTCCAAAGCACCCGGCCAGGGTCTGCTTGGTCAGGTCGTCGCAGGTGGGGCCCAGCCCGCCGGTGGTGACGATCAAATCCGCCCGGCTCCGGGCCAGCTCCACCGCCGCGCGCAGACGCCCCGGGTTGTCCCCCACCACCGAGTGGTACAGCACGTTCAGCCCCAGGCAGGACAGCTCCCGGCTGAGGGCCTGGGCGTCGGAGTTGACGATGGAGCCCAGCAGCAGCTCGGTGCCCACGGATAAAATTTCAACGGTATGGCTCATGGCTCGGCCTCCTTGCGGTTTCTGGTTCCCATTTTAGCCCCCTTGCCCTCCGCTGTCAAGAAAAAGGGGCCCTGCAAAAGCCTGTGCGCCGCCCCGGCAAAAATAGCTCTTGCATTTTATCTGGTTAAAGTATATAATGTCCCCAACTCAAAAAGCGAGGTACTCCCAATGACCCCTTCCAACGCCCACAGCTTCACCGCTGCCCTTGGCTGGACCCGATTTAGCGTGTCCGGCTGTTTTGGCGTGGAGCAGCGGGCTGTGTGAGCGAGGGGCGGCAGGCCCCGCCTGAACTTGCATCTTTTGGGGAGCTCATGGACCGCGTACCGGCGGACCATGGGCTTTTATCTTTTGAGGAAAAGGAGTTTTTTACTATGGTAATTGTGATGAAGCACGGCGTTGGCCCCGAGCGCATCCAGGCCCTCGTGAGCCAGCTGGAGCGGGAGCATGGCGTGGCCGTGGGGATCACCAACGGCGTGGGCTGCTCCATCCTGGGGCTGGTGGGGGACACCGCCCATATCGACATGGACAAGCTCACCATGAACGACGATGTGGAGCGGGTCATGCGGGTGCAGGAGCCCTACAAAAAGGCGAACCGCAAGTTCCACCCGGAGGACACGGTGGCGGACGTGTCCGGCGTGCCCATCGGCGGCGCGGGCCGGTTCACCGTCATCGCCGGCCCCTGCTCGGTGGAGAGCGAGGGGCAGATCGTGGAGGTGGCCCGGGATGTGAAGCAGGCGGGGGCCGCCCTGCTGCGGGGGGGCGCGTTCAAGCCCCGCACCTCCCCCTACTCCTTCCAGGGCATGGGCACCGACGCGCTGGAGCTGCTGCTGGAGGCCAAGGCCGCCACCGGCCTGCCCATCGTGTCCGAGATCATGGCCCCCCGGTACTGCGGGCTGTTTGAGGAAAAGGTGGACCTGGTGCAGATCGGCGCCCGGAACATGCAGAACTTCGACCTTTTGAAGGAGGTGGGCAGGCTGTCCAAGCCTGTGCTGCTCAAGCGGGGGCTCAGCAACACCTACGAGGAGTGGATCATGTCGGCGGAGTATATCATGGCCGCGGGCAATGAAAACGTGATTTTGTGCGAACGGGGGGTGCGCACCTTTGAGACCTTCACCCGCAACACCCTGGACCTGTCCGCCATCCCGGCCATCCGCAGGATGAGCCACCTGCCCATCGTGGTGGACCCCTCCCACGCCGCCGGGATGTACTGGATGGTGGAGCCCCTGGCCATGGCGGCCGTGGCGGTGGGGGCGGACGGGCTCATGGTGGAGGTGCACAACGATCCCCCCTGCGCCAAGTGCGACGGGGCCCAGTCCCTCACCCCGGAGAAGTTCCGGCATCTCATGGGGAAGCTGAATCCGCTCATTGAGCTGATGGGGAAGAAATTGGTGTAACGGCGGGCGGGGCAGGCCCGCCCCCGACAGAAAGGGGCATTTGACATGACAACCCTCACCGTGGCCCTGCCGGGCCGGGAGTACGACATTTTGATTCAGCGGGGCCTGCTCTCCCAGGCGGGGGAGCGGGTGCGGGCCGCCCTGCCGGGGGGGCGCAGGCTGGCCGTGGTCAGCGACACCAACGTAGGGCCCCTCTACTACAACCGGGTAAAGGCCAGCCTGGAGGCCGCCGGGTTTGAATGCGGCTTTTTCCCTGTCCCGGCCGGGGAGGAAAGCAAAAACCCTTCCCAGCTTGCCCGGCTCTGGGAGGGCTTCATGGACTTCGGCCTCACCCGCACCGACGGCGTCGCCGCCCTGGGGGGCGGCGTGGTGGGGGACCTGGCGGGCTTCGCCGCCGCCACCATCCTGCGGGGGGTGCCCTTCGTCCAGATCCCCACCACGCTGCTCTCCCAGGTGGACTCCTCCGTGGGCGGCAAGACCGCCATTGACCTGAAGGCGGGCAAGAACCTGGCCGGGGTGTTCTGCCAGCCCAAGCTGGTGCTCATGGACCCGGAGACGCTGGACACCCTGCCCCTGCCCGTGTTCATGGACGGTATGGCGGAGGTGGTGAAGTACGGCTGCATCTGGGACGAGGACTTCTTCCATTTTCTCGCCGGCCGGCCCTCCCGGCAGGCGCTGATGGCGGATATTGAACACATCCTGTATACCTGCTGCGATATCAAACGGAAAGTGGTCATGGAGGACGAGCTGGACACCGGCCTGCGGATGATCCTGAACTTCGGCCACACCCTGGGCCACGCCTACGAGCTGGCGGGCCATTACGTGGAGTGGACCCACGGCCAGGCGGTGGCCGCTGGCATGTGTGCCGCCGCCAGGCTGGGGATTGGGCTGGGGATCACTCCGGCGGACGTGCCGGGGCGCATTGAGGGCGTGCTGGGCGCCCTGGGCCTGCCCACCCGGATTTCCTGCTCCAGGTCAGACTACGCCGCCGCCGTCGGTCTGGACAAGAAGGGGGCGGGGGCGGACATCACCCTCATCCTGCTGGATCGGATCGGCCGCGCCGTCCCCCACAAGCTGCCCAAGGAGGAACTACTGAAACGATTGGAGGCCCTGCAATGAACGTCACCATCACCCCCGGCCCGCTGTCCGGGGCCGTCACCCCGCCGCCCTCCAAGTCCCAGGCCCACCGCCTGCTCATCGCCGCCGCCCTGGCCCAGGGAGAGAGCGTGATCACCAATGTGGCCCGCTCCCAGGACATTGAGGCCACCGTCAACTGCCTGGAGGAGCTGGGCGCGGGGTTTTCCTGGGCGGGGAGCGCTGTCACGGTGCGGGGCATGGGGGCCAACGCCATGTCCCCCATGCGGCGGATGGCCTATCCCCGCCTGGACTGCGGGGAAAGCGGTTCTACTTTACGCTTCCTGATCCCCATCGCTTTGGCGGTGCGGGGCGGGGGGATCTTCACCGGCCGGGGGCGGCTGATGGAGCGGCCGCTGAAGCCCTACTTTGACCTCTTCGACGAAAAGGGTATTTTCTACGAGCAGAAGGACGGCCAGCTCACCGTGGCCGGGATGCTCACCCCCGGCGAGTACCGCCTGCCGGGGGACGTGTCCTCCCAGTTTTTCACCGGGCTGCTGTTCGCCCTGCCCCTGCTGAACGGCCCGTCGGCCATCATCCCCACCACCCCCCTGGAGAGCGAGGGCTATATCCAGATGACCCTCCAGGCCATGGGGCAGTTTGGGGTGGAGATGCCGGTGACCATGTCCCTGCCCCCCCAGTACCACCCCCGGGGGAACCAGACCTACCGGGCGGCAGACGCCGAGGTGGAGGCGGACTGGTCCCAGGCGGCGTTCTGGTACGCCGCCATGTACCTCTGGGATGTGGACGTGCAGGGGATGAATCTCCGCTCCGCCCAGGGCGACCGGGTGATGGCCGACTATTACGACCGGTTTTTCATGTGGGCGGACTCCTTCGACCTGTCCAACTGCCCCGACCTGGCGCCCCCTCTGGCCGTCATGGCGGCGCTGCGGTCCGGCGGCGGCGTAACCCGGCTCACCAACGCCGCCCGGCTGCGCCTGAAGGAGAGCGACCGGCTGGCCTCCGTCACGGCGGTGCTCAACGCCCTGGGCGGGGATGTGACCGAGGGGCCGGATTCCCTCACCATCCGGGGAAAGGACGTTCTGGCAGGCGGCGTAAAGGTGGACAGCTTCAATGACCACCGCATCGCCATGATGGCCGCCATCGCCGCAGCCCGGTGCGAAAAGCCCGTCACCATCACGGGGGCGGAGTGCGTGGCCAAGTCCTACCCCAATTTCTGGGAGGAATATGAGCGGCTGGGGGGGAAGCTCCGGCGGCGGTATGACCTGTCCCTGGCCCCCATCGGCCCGGACAACTGGAAGCAGGCCGTCCTGCTCACCACCGACCCGGAGCGGCTGAACCCCCTGGACCAGCAGTGGGTGACCAGCAACGCCTTTTCCCTGCTCCAGGCGGCCTATGATCCCGCCTGGACCTGCCGCCTGATCTGCTCCGACGGCAAGGCGGTGGGCTTGGCCTTCTTCGGGCGGTGGGAGGAGCGGGGGGGCGTCCCCCTGCTGTGCCGGTATATGATCGACGTGGACTGCCAGGGCAGGGGGCTGGGGGCCCAGGCCCTCCCGCTGGTGCTGGAGGAGATGTACGCTGTGTACGGGCCCGTGGAAATCTACCTCACCGTGGAGCCGGAGAATGTCCGGGCGGTGCGGCTGTATGAACGGTTTGGCTTCTGCCCCACGGGGGAGTTCGACTGCACGGAGGCGGTCTATGTCCGCCCGGCCCCCGGCGGCAAAAACGACCACAAGGAGTTATAAACTGATGAAATATTCCATTTTCGGCGAATCCCACGGCCCTGCCATCGGCGTGGTGCTGGAGGGCGTCCCCCCGGGGCTGGCCCTGGATCTGGACGCCGTTCGGTTCGACCTCAGCCGCCGGGCCCCGGGGAAAAACGCCCTGTCCACCCCTCGCAGGGAGGCGGACGAGCCCCGCGTGCTCTCCGGCCTGTTTGAGGGGCACACCACCGGCGCGCCCCTGTGCGCCGTCATTGAGAACACGGACACCCGCTCGGGGGACTATGCGCGCACAAAGGACCTGGCCCGCCCCGGCCACGCCGATTACGCCGCCCACGTGCGCTACGGCGGGTTCAACGACTACCGGGGGGGCGGGCACTTCTCCGGGCGGCTCACCGCGCCGCTGGTGTTCGCCGGCGGGGTGGCCAGGCAGATTCTGGCCCAAAAGGACGTATACGTGGGGGCCCACATCTCCACCATCTACGGCGTCAACGACGACGCCCTGGAGGACTGGGAATCCCTGCGGGCCTGTGCCGCCAAGGACTTCCCCGTGCTCAGCGACGAAAAGGGCGCGGAGATGCAGCAGGCCATCCTGGAGGCCAAAAACGAACAGGATTCGGTGGGCGGGGCCATCGAGTGCGGGGTGTTCGGCCTGCCCGCCGGGCTGGGCGCCCCCGACTTCGGGCAGAACGCCGAGGGCATTTTCGCAAAATACCTGTTCGCCGTGCCGGCGGTGAAGGCGGTGGCCTTCGGCGCGGGGACGGCCTTCGCCCTCATGCGGGGGTCCGAGGCCAACGACCCGCTGTATATGGACGGCGGCGTGGTGAAGGCGGAGCAGAACTGCGCCGGGGGCATCAACGGCGGCATCACCAACGGGATGCCCCTGGTGTTCGAGGCCACCCTGCGCCCCACCCCCTCCATCGCCCGGCAGCAGTTCACCGTGGATCTGGCCAAGGGGGAGAACGCCGTGCTGGAGCTCCAGGGCCGGCACGACCCCTGCGTGGTCCACCGGGCGGTCCCCGTCATCGAGGCGGCGGCAGCCTTGGCAGCCTGTGCGCTGCTGGGAATCTGAATACTGAGAGGTATCTGATATGGATTTGAAAACTCTGCGTCAAAGCGATGGGGACGCGGTCATTCTCCCCGGGGCTGCGGTGGTGGGGGACGTGACCCTGGGGCCGGACTGCTCGGTGTGGTTCAACGCCGTGCTCCGGGGGGACGGCATGGCCATCACCCTGGGCCGGGGGTGCAATGTGCAGGACTGCTGTGTGCTCCACTCGGAGAAGCACGCCACCGTGCTGGGGGACTGGGTGTCCGTGGGCCACGGGGCCGTGGTTCACGGCGCGGTGGTGGGGGACAACACCATCGTCGGCATGGGGGCCACATTGCTGGACTTCGCCAGGATCGGCAAAAACTGCATGGTGGGGGCGGGGGCGGTGGTCACCGGCAGGATGGACGCCCCCGACGGCAGCCTGGTGCTGGGCAATCCGGCCAAGGTGGTCCGCCCGCTGACGGATGAGGAAATCGCCGGGCTGCGCCAAAACGCGGAGCACTACGCCCGGCTGAAGGAGATGTACCGATGATGGACGAGCTGCAAAGCCTGCGCCGGGACATCGACGCCATCGACCGGGAGCTGGTGGAGCTGTTCCGCCGCCGGATGGACGTGACGGCCCGGGTGGGGGCGTACAAGCGGGAGCGGGGCATCCCGGTGCTGGACCAGGAGCGGGAGCGCCAGGTGCTCCAAAACAAGGGGGAGCTGGCGGGGGAGGAGCTGCGCCCCGCCGCCGTCACCCTGTTCCAGACCATCATGGCCCTGTCCCGGCGGCAGCAGCGGGACATGATGGGCCAGGGGGCGGACAACCCCGGCGTGCGCCGCTGGCGGGACGCCCGGGACAGCGCCCGCCGCCCCATCCCCGCCCCCCGGGTGGCGTACCAGGGGGAGCCGGGGGCGTACAGCGAGCAGGCGGCGCTGGACTTTTTCGGGGCGGACGCGGTCACCGCCGGGCTGGAGCAGTTTGAGGACTGCTTCCTGGCCCTGCGGGAGGGGCGGGCGGACTACGCCGTGCTGCCCATCGAGAACAGCTCCACCGGGGCCATCCGGCAGATCTACGACCTGCTCACCCAGTACGAGTGCTATATGGTGGGGGAGACCACGGTGAAGGTGGAGCACTGCCTCATGGCCCTGCCGGGGGCGTCGCTGGACACCGTCACCCACGTGTATTCCCACGAGCAGGGGCTGTTCCAGTGTGAGCGCTATTTAAACGCCCACCCGGCCTGGAAGCAGGTTCCCCAGGCGGACACCGCCGGGTCGGCCAAAATGGTGGCCGGCAGCGGCGAGCTGACGAAGGCCGCCATCTGCTCCGCCCGGGCGGCTGAGCTGTACGGCCTGACCATTCTGGCCCGGGGGATCAACCACAACGCCCAGAACACCACCCGGTTTGTGGTGGTGTCCCCCCGGCTGGAGCTGCGCCCCGGCGCGGACAAGATCAGCACCCTGTTTGTGCTGCCTCACCAGGCGGGGTCGCTCCACGAGGTTTTGACGGTGTTCGCGGTCCACGGCCTGAACATGGTCAAGCTGGAATCCCGCCCCCTGCCGGGGCAGAGCTGGCAGTACATGTTCTTCCTGGAGTTCGCCGGGGCCCCGGGAGACCCGGCCGTGGACGACGCCCTCCACGAGCTGGCCCAGACCACCGGGGAGTTCCGGGTGCTGGGATGGTTCCCCTCCAACTTGGATTAGGGGCGGGCTATGGAGAAAAATATCGTTCTCATCGGTATGATGGGGTGCGGCAAGTCCACCGTGGGCCGCCTGCTGGCCCGGCGGCTGGGACGGGAGCTTGTGGACACCGACGCCCTCATTGAGCGGCGGCAGGGCCGCTCCATCCCCGCCATCTTCGCCTCGGAGGGCGAGGAGGGGTTCCGGGCGCTGGAGCTGGAGGTGTGCCGGGAGCTGTCCGGGCGGCAGGGGCTGGTGGTCGCCTGCGGCGGGGGGCTGCCCACCCAGGAGAAGGCCATCGCCGCCCTGAAGGAAAACGGCCTGGTGTTCTGGCTGGACCGGGACCCGGGGGAGACCTACTATGGGCTGGACGTGTCCGGCCGCCCCCTGGCCCAGGGGGGGCGGGAGGACTTCTTGGCGCGTTACGCCCTGCGCGCCCCCATCTACCACCGCTGGGCGGACTTTATCCTTGTGAAGCCCGAAAGCCCCGAATGTGCGTACAGCCGCATTTTCACCATATACACGGAGGTGTGCCAATCGTGAACTTTCTCATCATCAACGGCCCTAACCTGAACCTGCTGGGCAGGCGGGAGCCGGGCATCTACGGCGATCAGTCCTATGAGGCGCTGTGCGCCCTCATCCGGGAGCACGCCGCCGCCCGCGGCTCCACGGCCCACTGCTTCCAGTCCAACCACGAGGGGGCCATCATCGACGAAATCCACGCCGCCGACGGGGTGTACGACGCCATCATCATCAACCCCGGGGCCTACACCCACTACAGCTATGCCATTTTGGACGCGCTGAAGGCGGTGGATGTGCCCGCCTTTGAGGTGCACATCAGCCGCATCGACCAACGGGAGAGCTTCCGGGCGGTGTCCGTCACCGCCCCCGCCTGCGTGGGCCAGCTCTGCGGCCACGGCTTTGACGGCTACCTGATGGCCATGGACTACTTTTTGGAGGGCGGCAGATGAAGCTGCAAATTATCGGTGACCCGGTGCTCCACTCCAAATCCCCTGTCATCCAGGGGGCCATGCTGAGGGCGCTGGGGCTGGACGTTCCCTATACCCCCCATGTGGTGCGCCGGGGGGAGCTGCCCCAATACCTGGCCTGGGCCAGGGAAAACGGCGTCGCCGGCTTCAACGCCACCATGCCCCACAAGGAGGACCTGCTGCCCCTGCTGGACCACATTGACCCCGCGGCCCGGGCCATAGGCGCGGTGAACACCGTCTGCCTGCGGGACGGGAGGTGGGTGGGCTTCAACACCGACGGGGCCGGGGCGGTGGCGGCGCTGAAAAGCGGGCTGGGCATGGAGCCGGCGGGCCTCACAATTACCCTGCTGGGGGCTGGGGGCGCGGCGAAGGCGGTGGCCCTGGCGCTGGCGGAGGCCGGGGCGGAGCGGGTGTTTGTCTGCAACCGAACTTTGGAGCGGGCCCAGGCCCTGTGCGCCCAGGACCCGCTGGGGCGGCTGGCCCCCGCCGGCTTTGATTCGGATACGCTGTCCGGCATGGCCGGGATATCCCAGCTGCTGGTGAACTGCACCAACCTGGGCATGGAGGGATGCCCCCACCAGTTTGAGGACTTCTCCTTCCTGGACGCCCTGCCCCGGGAGGCGGCGGTGTTCGACGCCATCTACCACCCCGCCGAGACGCAGCTGCTCTGCCAAGCCAAGGGCCGGGGCCTGTCCACCCTCAACGGGCTGCCCATGCTGGTGAACCAGGCGGTGCTGGCCCTGGAGCGGTTTCTGGACCGGCCGCTGGACCGGGAGGCCATGGCGGCCGCCGCCGCGGACGCCCTGGGCAGGGAGGGGACATGAGAAGAGCGCTCAGAATCCTCGCGGCCATTGGCGGGGGCCTTGTGCTGCTGCTGGCCGTATGCGCGATCAATCACCACATTCAGCTGAAGCGGGAGGAGCCGCTGTTCACCCCCTTCACCAAGCTGGTCACGGTGGATGGGGCGCAGATGAGCGTCTATGCAGAGGGCGGGGGAGAACATACCCTGGTATTTATGCCAGGCAGCGGCACCTGCTCTCCAGCCCTGGACTTCAAGGCCCTGTATTCTCAGCTCACCGATACGTGTCAAATCGCAGTGGTGGAAAAGTTCGGCTACGGGTTCAGCGACAGGACGAACAAGAGCCGGGATATTGACACCTTGCTGGAAAACACGCGGACCGCCCTGGCGCAGGCGGGGCTGGAGCCGCCCTATATCCTGTGCCCGCACTCCATGTCCGGGTTAGAGGCGGTGTACTGGGCGCAGCAGTACCCGGATGAGGTGCAGGCCATCATCGGCCTGGATATGTCCACCCCCGCGGCCTATGAGGAGATGACAATCAGCGCGCCCCTGCTGCGCCTGCTGCAATTTGGCGGGGCGGTTGGCCTGACCCGGTTCATCCCCGGCCTTTCGGACAGCGCCGCCATCCAGAGCGGGGCGCTGTCCGAGGACGAACAGGGCGTCTACCGCGCCATATTTTACCGCCGCACCATGACCGATGACATGATAAATGAGGCCCTGTGGGTCAAGGATAACGCAAAGGCCGTGGCCGGAGGCGGAATACCGCAGGTTCCTTTTCTGCTGTTCTGCTCCGACGGAAGCGGCGGCACCGGGTTTTCAAAGGAGGATTGGCGGGCCATTCAGGCCGGATTTGCGGCAGAATGTTCGGATGCGCAGCTCATTGAGCTGGACTGCGGCCACTACATCCACGATTTTGAGTATAAACGGATTGCGGCGGAAATAAAAGATTTCCTGGGGCTCGTTTGAAAATTGCCAACATGCCCAAACGACAGGTCTTTTTCCGCCATATGTCGTTGATTTGACTTGAAATACACAAAGTATTTCCGCGTCAAACCGCCTTGTCTGGCGAAAAAATCCCTTGCCGCCGGGCACATCGTCAATTTTCAAACAGCGCCTAAACAAATAAGGAGACAGCCATGGAGATTTCAGCCAACGCCAAAATAAACCTGACCCTTGACATACTCCGCCGCCGGGAGGACGGCTATCACGACTTGCAGATGGTGATGCAGTCCGTCTCCCTGGCGGACGAGCTCACCGTCACCCCGGCCCAGGGCGGGGTGGGGACGGCGGTGAGCGACCTCCATTTTCTGCCCACGGGGGGAAAAAACCTGGCCCAGATGGCCGCCGCCGCCTTCCGCCAGGCCGTGGGGGCGGGGGGGGAGGTGGACGTGTCCATCCGCAAGCACGTCCCGGTGTGCGCCGGGCTGGCGGGGGGGAGCGCCGACGCCGCCGCCGTCCTCCACGCCATGAACCGGCTCACCGGGGCGGGGCTGTCCCCGGTGGAGCTGGCCAAAATCGGGGAGCGGGTGGGCTCCGACGTGCCCTTTTGCGTGCTGGGGGGCGCGGCCCTGGCGCAGGGCAGGGGGGAGCTCCTCACCCCCCTGGCCCCCCTGCCGCCCTGCCATATCGTCATCTGCAAGCCCCCCTTCTCCATCTCCACCCCCCAGCTGTTCGCCCGGGTGAATGTGCGGAAGATCGTCCGCCGCCCGGACACCGCCGGGGTCACGGCCGCCCTGGCCGCCGGGGATCTGGCCGGGGTGGCCCGGCGGATGTACAATGTCTTTGAGGACGTTTTGCAGCCCCGGCGGCTGGCCGAGATCAATGAGATCAAATCGGCCCTCATCGACTGCGGGGCGCTGGGGGCGTCCATGTCGGGCAGCGGGCCGTCGGTATTCGGGCTGTTTGAGGACGGCGCGCGGGCCCAGGACGCATGCAGCCGCCTGCGGGAAAGCTACCGGGACGTATTTTTGTGCGCGCCGCAGTAAAATTTTGCGCCCCGGGTATAAAAGAAAAAAACACCGTCCATACTGTACCCATACGGTACATAGGACGGTGTTTTTGATGAAAACTTCCACTTCTTCTCCCTCCAGGCTGCGCCTGTGGGAGGCGGCGCTGTTTCTGGCCTTTGGGCTGACCCTCACCGCCGGGGTGTGGGCAGGCGCCAGCGAGGCCGCCTTGGCCGGCCGGGTGCTGCGGCTCCACGTCATCGCCAACTCCGATTCGGAGGCGGACCAGGCCCGGAAGCTGCTGGTGCGGGACGCGGTGCTCTCCCGGGCCGCCCAGCTGCTGGACGGCGCGGACGGCAGGCAGGAGGCCGAGGCGGCCCTGGCCCCCCATCTGGACGAGCTGGCCCAGGCGGGGGCGGACGCCCTGGCCCGGACGGGGAACCACGACCCAGTCTGCGTCGATCTGGCCGACCAGTGGTTCCCCACCAAGGAATACGACGGCTTTTCCCTCCCCGCCGGGCAGTACCGGGCGCTGCGGGTGACCATCGGGGCGGGGGAGGGGCGCAACTGGTGGTGCGTGGTGTTCCCGCCCCTGTGCCTGGCCTCGGTGGCGGAGCGGTCCGTGGAGACGGCCGCCGGGGAGGCGCTGTCCCAGGACCAGGTGGCCCTCATCACCGGCCGGGACGGGGGCTATGTGCTGAAATTCAAGCTCATCGAGTGGTGGGAGGAGCTGATGAAAGGGCTGGGAGGATAACCTCCCGGCCCTTTCTGCCGTCCTCAGAAGCTGTACCAATAGCCTCAGCACCAAGCTTTGCGGCCAAAATTGCTGCCGGCCGCGTTGAAAAATCTTGAAATACACCAAGTATTCCCACGATTTTTCGCCTTGCCACCGGCAATTTTGGCGCGCGGATCTGAATACTTCGGCGATTGGTACAGCTTCTCATTTCCTCACGTCCAGCTTGATGGCGATGACGGTGCGGTCATCCCCGGCGCCCGAGCGGATGCCGCTCTCCTGGAGCACCTGGGCGGCCAGGGCCTGGGGGGAGAGCCCGTCAAACTCGGACAGGAGCTTGCGCACCCAGCGGTCGTCCTTGCCCGTGGTCACCCCGTCGCTCACCAGCAGCACGCAGTCCCCCGCGTCCAGGGACAGGGGAAAGGCGTCCGGCGCGGACAGCTCGCCCGCCGCCACCCCCGCCGGGAGGGACTCGCCGCACAGCCGCTCCACCACGCCGCCCCGGCGCAGATAGGTGGGGGCCGCCCCCAGCTTGTACACCGCGCTTTTGCCGCTGAACAGGTCGATTTGCAGCAGGTCCACCGTGGTGAACCCCCCGTCCTCCTCCCCCCGGAGGGCCAGGGCCTCCCCAACGGTGGTCAGGGCCTCCTCCGGGGCCAGCCCCGCCCGGAGGAACTTCTCCAGCAGCCGCAGGGCGTTTTCGCTGTCCTCCCGGGCCTCCGCGCCGCTGCCCATGCCGTCGCACAGCAGGAAGTTCAGCCTGCCCGCATCGTCCTTAAACCACACCCCCGCGTCGCCGCTGACGCTCTGGCCCGCCCGGTCCGCCCCGGCCACCCCGGCGATGGCCATCAGCGGCTCCTTCTGGCACAGGCGGGCATGGCCCCGCTGGCTGTCCGCGTCCCGCAGGGGACAGCCCAGGATGGCGCCCAGCCGCCCGATTTCCCCCTCCCGGCTGAGCTGCTCCGCCCCCTGGCCCTCCACCTCCAATTGCAGGTGGCCGTAGGGGTCAGAATACACCGTCACCCGGCCCTCCAGCCCCAGGGCGGCCAGGCGCTGCTTCACCAGCCGCTGGCGGCGCACGTCCACCGCCGGCTCCTGGCCGAGCTCCGCCGCCGCCCGGTCCAGCACGGACGCCATGTGGCCGTACTGGGCGCACACCGCCGCCCGGCTCTCCCGCACCCGGCTGTCGTACCGGCGGCGGCCCAGCAGGGCGGACAGCTCCCCGTTGGCCGCCACCAAAAAGGTCTCAAAGCGGATGCAGCGGCTGGAGAAGTGGGGGGGAAAGTCCTCCAGCGCCCCCGCCCCCCGGTCCAGCATGGGGGTGAGGGCGTCCGCAAGGGCGGTCTTTGTCACCTGGTACTCCCGCTGCCAGCAGCGCTCCTTCTGCTTGCACTTGACGCACACCCGGTCCGCCGCCCGGTCAAAAATGCGGGCGGCGTCCCCGTCGTTGGGGGCGGCGGGGGCCTGGAAGGCGGTGCGCAGCCCCCCCGACACCGCCCGGAACGCCTCGGCGGTCTGGCGCAGGCGCTGGGCGGCAAGGGTCCGGGCGTGAACGCCCTCCTCCTCCGGCACCTCCTGGCGCACCAGGGCGGACAGCCGGCGCAGGAGCTTGTCCGGCAGCAGCAGGAACACCGCCGTCCCCGCCGCCAGCTCCCAGCCCATGGCGTCCCCCGGCCCTAGCTCCCAGGTCCACAGGACGGCCGCCGCCCCGCTCAGGGCGTAGGCCGCAGCGCACATCAGGCGGCTCTGCTTGACAAACACCCCCGCCACCAGCCCGGGCAGGGCATAGGCCAGGGTGTAATAGGTGGGCAGCCCGGCGGAAAAGCCCATGGCCAGCCCGGACACCACCCCCGCCGCCGCGCCCAGGCCCACGCCCCCCCGCCAGGCGGCGATGAGCACAACGGGCACGCACAGCACCCGCCCCAGGGAGTACTCCCCCGCCACCGACACCCGGGTGAGGGTCATCATCAGCGTGGCCGCCAGGGTGGCCGCCCCCGCCATCTGGGACAGGGCGATCTCCCCGCCGGGGCGGTACCTCTCCCACAGGTCGAAGGCGTGGCGGTACAGGCACACCGTCCCGTATGTGAGCACCACCTCGGTGGCAAAGCCCACCGCCGCGCCCCGCCCCCACCCGGCGGCGGACTGGTAGACAAAGCCCACCATGCCGTTCAGGGCGGCGGCGGCTGCCGGCATGAACCAGGGCCGCCGGTACAGCTCAAACTCCCCCAGGGCCAGGGATACCGCGTAGATCATCATGGAGGCGGCTATGTAGCGAAGGCCCTCCACCACGCCCCGGAAGGACAGGTAGCCCAGCGCCGCCCCCAGCAGCGCCGCCAGCCCCTCCGCCCCCGGCGCGCACACCGCCACCAGGGACAGGGCGAACAGGGAGTGCCCCCCCATCACCTCCGCGCCTGCCAGCACCGCCGCCAGCAGAAAGCGCATCCCCCACTCGGACAGCTTCATCACTGTGGGCACGGACAGCTGCCGGCCCCGTTTTTCCCGTCTGGTCCCCTCGTTTGCCGTCATGGCGCATCCCTCCGTGGTCATATCGTCGGTATAGAATTCCCTATTATGGAAACTTAATTAATTATAAAGGCGTCCGTCCCAAAAAGGCAGTCGCAACCTGTCTTGCCTTTTGGGGCGGAATTTGGTATGATATGGGGTAAATTTACGAAGCGGGAGCGGATTTCATGAAAATCGGCAATGTGGAGCTGAATACCCGGCTGGCTCTGGCCCCCATGGCGGGCGTGACGGACCTGGCCTTCCGTACGGTGTGCCGGGAGCTGTCCGGGTGCTACACCGTGTCCGAGATGGTCAGCGCCAAGGCGTTGTGCTACGGGGACAAAAAGACCCCCTCTCTGCTGAAATTGGGGGAGGGGGAGCGCCCCGCCGCCGTGCAGATTTTCGGCTGTGACGAGCCCTTTCTGGAGAAGGGGGCGGCCCTGGCGCTGGAGCGGTCCGGGGCGGATATCATCGACATCAACATGGGCTGCCCCGTGCCCAAGGTGGCCAACTCCGGGGACGGCTGCGCCCTGATGCGCGACCCGGACAAGGCGGCCCGGGCGGCGGCGGCGGTAGTCCGGGGTGCGGCGGGGAAGCCCGTCAGCGTAAAGTTCCGCCTGGGCTGGGACAAGGGCTCCATCAACTGCGTGGAGTTTGCCAGGCGCATGGAGGACGCCGGGGTGTCCGCCGTGGCGGTCCACGCCCGGACGAAAACCCAGATGTACTCCGGCACGGCCAACTGGGACTATATCCGGCAGGTGAAGGAGGCGGTGTCCATCCCGGTCATCGCCAACGGGGACGTGTTCTCCCCCAGGGATGCGGTGCGCATTTTGAAGCTCACCGGGGCGGACATGGCCATGGTGGGGCGGGGGGCCTTCGGCAATCCCTGGCTGCTGGAACAGTGCGCCGCCGCCCTGGAGGGGCGGGACGTTCCCCCCGCGCCACCCCTGGACCGGCGCATGGATACGGCGGCCCGCCAATTTGAGCTGGCCCTGGAGCACAAGGGGGAGAAGATCGCCTGCCTGGAGATGCGCAAGCATCTGGCCTGGTATCTGAAGGGCGTCCCCTATGCCTCCTACTGGAAGGAGCGGGCGTGTAAGATTTCTGCCGCGGAGGAATTTTACCAGGTGGTGTCCGGCATCAAGCGGGATCTGACCGACCCGAAGGAGGACGGGCATGAATAGGTCCGACGCCTCCCTGCGCTCCACCTTTTTGTCGGTGGAGGGCGTGGCGTATGCCTGCTTCCTGCTGCTGGATCTGACGGGGCATGGGGACCAGACCACCCCCATCAAGTACGCGGGCATTGTGCTGTGCCTGGCCTTCTCCCTGCTGGGCACAGACCGGCTGGTTCCTTTGGCCCTGGCCCTCACCGCCGGGGCGGACTGGTTCCTGCTGGTGCGAAACGACCGCTACCTTTTGGGCATCGCCCTGTTTCTGGCCGTCCAGGCCGTCTATTTCCTGCGCCTGCGCCGCGCCGGGGCGGACCGCGCCTGGCCCCTGCGCTCCGTCCTGGCCCTGGGGGCGGGTCTGGGGGTGTATGCGCTGGGCATGGCCTCCGCGGTGAACCTGGCGGCGGCGCTGTACTTCTCCCAGCTGGCGGCCAACGCCCTGTTGGCCTGGACGCTGAAGGGGGAGCGCTGGCGTGCCTTTGCCCTGGGCCTCACCCTGTTTGTGGGGTGCGACGTGTGCGTGGGGCTGTTCAACGTCCTGCCCCCCGGTTCCGCGCCGTATTTCGCCGTCTCCGTTGGGATGTGGCTGTTTTACCTGCCCTCCCAGGTCCTCATCGCCCTGTCCGCCTTTCCCGGAAAGGAGAACGTCAAATGAAAACCAGCAAACCCCTGGCCATTGCGCTGGCTGCGGCCGCCGCCCTGGCCCTGTTCACCGGGGCGGTGGCCGCCCCCATCCTGTGCCGCCCCTTCTACTATGCCCATATCGGCCCCCTGGAGCTGGAGGCGCGCACCGGCCTCACCCGGGAGGAGATCAAGACCGCCTTTGACGAGATGCTGGACTACTGCCTGGGCGGGGAGGGGTTTTCCACCGGCGTGCTGCGCTGGTCGGACAGCGGCAGGGATCATTTTACCGACGTGCGGGGGCTGTTCCTGCTGGATCTGTGGGCGTTTGCCGCCGCCCTGGCTGTGCTGGCCTGCCTGGGCCTGCTGGCCCGCCGGGTGGGACCGGCCGCCCTGCTGGGCCGGGGGCCCGGCTTCTGGGCGGGGACGGGGCTGGGGACGGTATTCCTGCTGGTGGGCGCCCTGGCCGCGCTGGACTTTGACCGGGCCTTTACCGTCTTTCACGCCCTGTTCTTCCCCGGTAAGGACAACTGGCTCTTCGACCCCGCCGCCGACCAGATCATCAACATCCTTCCCCAGGAGTACTTCCGTAACTGCGCCCTGCTCATCCTGGCCCTTTTGGCGGTGGGCTGCGGGCTGCTGATCGGCGTGGATCTTCTCCGGGGCGGCGCAAAGGAAAAAATTTTGCACAAATCGGAAAAAACTTAGAACGAACGTTTGACATTTCGAACGCCATATGGTATAATACATCACGAACCAAAAATGTTCAGCGTCCCTGCCGTCACGGGGACGACATTGGAAGGAGCTTGCGCCATGGCTAAATTAACGCCCAAACAGCAGCAGATCTATGACTACATCCTGGCCTTCGCCAACGAACACGGCTACCCCCCCTCCGTGCGTGAGATCGCCCAGGCCGTGGGGCTGAAGTCCCCCGCCACCGTCCATTTCCACCTCAAGGGCCTGCGGGAGGCGGGCTGCATCACCCAGGCCGAGGGCAAAACCCGGGCCATCACCATCACCGACCCCTCCCACGGCCGCAGGGACCAGGTGCCCCTGGTGGGCTATGTGGCGGCGGGCGCCCCCATCCTGGCCCAGGAGAACATCGAGGAATACCTCACCTTTGACACCGGCGGCCTCACCGGCGAGCACTTCGCCCTCAGGGTACGGGGAGAGTCCATGCTGGAGGCGGGCATACTCCCCGACGACGTGGTGGTGGTCCACCAGCAGCCCCTGGCCCGCAACGGGGACATTGTGGTGGCCCTGTTTGAGGATGAGGCCACCGTCAAGACCTTCCGCCGGGAGAACGACGGCCACATCTGGCTCTACCCGGAGAACTCCAGCGGCGCCTACCAGCCCATCGACGGCGAGGGCTGCTCCATCCTGGGCCGGGTGGTGGCAGTCATCCGCCGCTACTGATTCCATGCCCCAACCGCCGCCCCCGGTCTTTGTATCAAAGGCCGGGGGCGGCTTTTTATCTCCAGCCCTCTTAGAAGCTGTACCAATAGACCCCAGCACACAGCCTTGCGGCCCAAATTGCCGCCAGCTGCGTTAAAAAATCTTGAAATACACAAAGTATTCCTGCGATTTTTGCCTTGCCGGCGGCAATTTTTCCTCGCAAGCCTGCATACTTCGGCTATTGGTACAGGTTCTTATCTATTTTCCACAAAATTGAAGCCTCATTTTATTGCATTCCTCCGAAGTTGTTAAAAACGGCAAATTTCTCCTTGCAAATTGTGTATGATGTTGTTATTATGATGGCACAGGGGCTGGAAACGTTTTCGGTAGCGTTACCAGAAACGTTTCCGGCCCCTATCAAAAACTAGGAGGAAATGAAAAATGAGTAAGAAGCTCTTCGCGCTCGTACTGTCCCTCAGCATGGTCATGACCATGCTGCTTGCTGGATGCACCAGCAAGCCAGATGCCGATAACAGCACGCCCCCGGCCGACAGCACCAAGCCCGGCAGCGAGGCCAGCCAGCCTGTGGATAACAACGGCGGCGAGGCCAAGGGCCGCGTCTACTGGCTCAACTTCAAGCCTGAGTCCGACGAGGTGCTCAACAATGTGGCCAAGATGTACACCGAGAAGACCGGCGTGCCCGTGAAGATCGTCACCGCCGCCTCCGGCACCTACAGCCAGACCCTGAACGCCGAGATGGGCAAGTCCGAGGCTCCCACCATCTTCAACGTGGGCAACCAGGCCGGCGTGCGCGACTGGACCGACTACGCCCTGGACCTCACCGGCACCCCCATCGCCAACGAGCTGAATACCGACGCCTACAACCTCTACGACGAGAACGGCAAGCTGGTGTCCATCGGCTACTGCTATGAGAGCTACGGCATCATCGTGAACCCCGACCTGGTGGAGAAGGCCGGCCACACCATGGACGAGATCACCAACTTCGAGACCCTCAAGGCCGTGGTGGAGGACATCCACGCCCGCGCCGGCGAGCTGGGCTTCGACGCCTTCACCTCCTGCGACATGGACGGCTCCTCCTCCTGGCGCTTCACCGGCCACATGGCCAACCTGGAGTACTACTACGAGCAGGAGGGCAATGTCTGGACCGAGTGCCCCCCCACCATCTCCGGCAAGTATATGGATAACTTCAAGAACCTGTACGACCTGTGCATTAACAACAGCCTGACCGCCCCCACCGACCTGTCCGTGGGCGGCCACGACGCCAGCGAGGAGTTCCGCTCCGGCAAGGCCGCCTTCCAGGTGCAGGGCTCCTGGGAGTACGAGGGGCTGAAGGAGCAGGTGCCCAACGCCACCATGATCCCCTACTACTGCGGCGTGGCCGGTGAGGAGAAGGCCGGCCTGAACTGCGGCACCGAGAACTGCTGGGCCATCAACGGCAAGGTGTCCGAGGACGACCAGAAGGCCACCATGGACTTCATGGTTTGGTGCGTCACCGACCCCGAGGCCAGCCGGATGCTGGTGGACACCTTCGGCGTGATGCCCTATAAGAGCGCCGCCGAGTCCACCAACGGCTTCCTGGCCGACGCCAACGAGTACAGCAACAACGGCTGCTACGTCATGAACTGGGCCACCAACTTCCAGCCCAACGTGGACGAGTACCGCGCCGCCCTGGTGTCCGCCCTGAACGCCTACAACGCCGACCAGTCCGACGCCAACTGGGCCAACGTGCGCACCGCCTTCGTGGACGGCTGGGCCACCCAGTACGCCGCCGTCAACGGCTAACCGAACAACACGCTTTGACTTAGGCGCTGTATTCACAAAAGCCGGGGCGGGCAGCCCGCCCGCCCCGGCCTTCCCTTTGTAGGGGCGGATACCATCCGCCCGCCGCACCTGCCGCCACAGAGCGGGCGCATCATATGCGCCCCTACAACCCCATCCGTCCGCCATCTTGAGAAAGGGAGCTGATACCTTGAATCGGAAAAAGATCACCCGCGGCAACACCATCCGCCGGTCCACCCGGAAATGGTTCCCGCTGTTCCTGGGCCCGGTGGTGTGCGCGTTCATCATCGGCTTTGTCTGGCCCTTCGTCCAGGGCATTTACCTCTCCTTCTGCCAGTTCAAGCTGATCGCCGACGCCAAGCCCATCGGCTTTGGCAACTACGTCCGGGCGTTCAAGGACGCCGCCTTTGCCCACGCCTTCTGGTACACCGCCCTGTTCACCGTGGTATCCTTGGTGCTCATCAACGTGCTGGCCTTTACCGTGGCCTATGTCCTCACCCAGAACATCAAGGGCAGCAACATCTTCCGCACCGTGTTCTTCATGCCCAACCTCATCGGCGGCATTGTGCTGGGCCACATCTGGTCCATGATCTTCGACGGCATCCTCAGCAAGTTCTCCACCTCCATCGTCATGGACTCCAAATACGGCTTCTGGGGCCTCATCATCCTCATGTGCTGGCAGCAGATCGGCTACATGATGATTATCTACATCGCCGGGCTCCAGGCGGTGCCCGAGGACATGCTGGAGGCCGCCCGCATCGACGGCGCCACCAAGTCCCAGGCCCTGTTCAAGGTCACCATCCCCAACGTGATGCCCTCCATCACCATCTGCATGTTCCTCACCCTGACCAACGGCTTCAAGCTGTTCGACCAGAACCTGGCCCTGACCAACGGCCAGCCCATCGTCATGCAGGAGGGCGGCGCCGCCATCAAGACCACCGAGATGCTGGCGCTGAACATCTTCACCACCTACAACAACTCCAGCCCCAACGCCCACGGCACGGCCCAGGCCAAGGCGGTTATCTTCTTCATCCTGGTGGCCGGTCTCGGCCTGGCCCAGCTGGCCTACACCCGTAAAAAGGAGGTGCAGCAGTAATGAACTCCCTGGCTGCCGAGCGCAGAGGAAAGGCGGTCCTCACTGCGGTTTTGAGCGTCATCTGCGTCATCTATGTGCTGCCCGTGGTGGCGGTGCTCATCAACTCCTTCAAGCTGAACACCTTCGTCAAGACCGACACCTTCGCCCTGCCCACCGGCGAGATGTGGGCGGGTGTGGACAATTTCGTCAAGGGCATGACCTTCGGCAATTACCCCTTCTGGAACAGCGTGAAATACAGCGTCGTCATCACCATACTGTCCACCGCCCTTATCCTGATCGGCACCTCCATGGCCGCGTGGTACATTGCCCGGGTGGACTCCCCCTTCTGCAAGGCGCTGTACTTCCTGTGCGTGTTCTCCATGGTGGTCCCCTTCCAGATGGTGATGTTCACCCTGTCCAACACCGCCGACCAGCTCAAGCTGAACACCCCCTGGACCATTCCCGTGGTGTACCTGGGCTTCGGCGCGGGGCTTGCCATCTTCATGTTCGTTGGCTTCGTCAAGTCCATCCCCCTGGAGATTGAGGAGGCCGCCGCCATCGACGGCTGCGGCCCGGTGCGCACCTTCTTCCTGGTGGTGGTGCCCATGCTCAAGCCCACCATGATCTCCGTGGGCATCCTGGAGATCATGTGGGTGTGGAACGACTACCTGCTGCCCTACCTGGTGCTGGACCTGGAGAAGTACCGCACCATCACCATCCACATCCAGTACCTGAAGGGGAGCTACGGCACCGTGGATCTGGGCGCCACCATGGCGCTGATCCTGCTGGCCATCATCCCCGTCATCATCTTCTACCTCACCTGCCAGAAGCACATCATCAAGGGCGTAGCCGCCGGCGCGGTGAAGGGATAAGATCCGGTTTTTGAAAAGAAAGGGTTGCGCAAAAGCGGGAAAAGGGGTAAAATAACCGGCTGAAAAGGAGGGACGCGGCTTGACCATCAAGGATATTGCCCGGTTGTCCGGCGTGGGTGTGACCACCGTGTCCCGGGTGCTCAACCACCACCCCGACGTATCTGAGGAGACCCGGCGCAGGGTGCTGGCGGTGGTGGCGGAGCAGGGCTTCCAGCCCAATACCAACGCCCGGCACCTGAAGCAGCAGACCAGCGCCTCCATCGCCATCATCGTCAAGGGCACTATGAACATGCTCTTTGCCGAGCTGATGGAGCGCTGCCAGCAGCTGCTCCAGGACGCGGGCCAGAACGCCGCAGTCTACTACCTGGACGAGGACGCCAACGAGGTGGTTTACGCCGTCCAGCTGTGCCGGGAGCGCAAGCCCCTGGGCATCCTGTTCCTGGGGGGCGATCTGGAGTTTTTCCAGGCGGAGTTCGGCCACATCACCGTCCCCTGCGTGCTGCTCACCAACTCGGCTCGGGAGCTTGACTTCCCCAACCTATCCTCCCTCACCACCGATGATGAGGAGGCGGCCTACCGGGTGGTGCGCTACCTGGCGGACCAGGGGCACCGGGACATCGGCCTGCTGGGCGGCAACTGGTCGTGCACCCAGATCAGCTACCGCCGGGTCCTGGGCTGCCAGCGGGCCTTCGACGAGCTGTCCCTGCCCTTCGACGCCCGGCGGTGCGAGCCCTGCCGCTACTCCTTCTCCGACGCCTACGACACCACCAAGCGCCTGCTGGGGCGCTGCCCGGAGCTCACCGCCCTGTTCTGCGTCAGCGACGTGATGGCCCTGGGGGCCATCCGGGCCATCCACGACCTGGGGCGGCGGGTGCCACGGGATATCTCCGTGGTGGGCTACGACGGCATCCCCCTCTCCCGGTTTTCCGTCCCCCGCCTCACCACCGTCCGGCAGGACACCCAGCAGCTGGCCCGCCAGGGGGTGGACCTGCTCCTGCGCAACCTCCAGCGCCCCCGCCCGCCGGTCCACGGGGTGGTGCCCTTTGAGCTGATCGCCGGGGAGAGCGTGTCCCCGCCCCGGGGCGCGACACATTAACCCATGGGCCGCCGTCCTGTCCGGGCGGCGGCCTTGACGAAAGGTGGACTTCCTATGAGATGCTCCGGCATCTTAATGCCCATTTCCTCCCTGCCTTCCCCCTGCGGCATCGGCACGCTGGGGGCGGCCGCCCGGGAATTTGCCGATTTTCTGGCTGCCGGCGGCCAGACCTACTGGCAGATTCTGCCCATCTGCCCCACCAGCTACGGCGACTCCCCCTACCAGTCCTTCTCCTCCTACGCGGGCAACCCCTACTTCATCGACCTGGACGACCTGGCGGCAGAGGGGCTCTTAAAGCCGGAGGAATACCGGGACCTGGACTGGGGGGCCGACCCTAAAAACGTGGACTACGGCCTGATGTACCAGACCCGCTACCCGGTGCTGAAAAAGGCGGTGGAGCGGTTGCTTGCCTCTCCCCCAGACGGGTATCAGGCGTTTTGCGGCGGCTCTGAGTGGTTGGACGGCTACGCGCTGTTCATGGCCCTGAAGGACAAACACGGCGGGGCCTCTTGGTTCACCTGGCCCGAGGATATCCGCCTGCGCCGTCCCGCTGCCCTGTCCGCGGCAAAGGAGGAGCTGGCCGGGCAGGTGGAATTCTGGAAGGCGGTTCAGTTCCTGTTCTTCCGGCAGTGGCGCGCCCTCAAGGCCTACGCCAACGGCAAGGGCGTGCGCATCATCGGCGACCTTCCCATATACGTGTCCGGCGACAGCGCCGACGTGTGGGCCAACCCGGACCAGTTCCAGCTGGACGGGGACGGCATCCCCACCGAGGTGGCCGGCTGTCCCCCCGACGGCTTTTCCGAGGACGGCCAGCTGTGGGGCAATCCCCTCTTTGACTGGGAGCGGATGAAGGAAGACGGCTACCAGTGGTGGCTGCGCCGCATCGCCTTCCAGTTCACCATCTACGATACGCTGCGTATCGACCACTTCCGGGGCTTCGACGCCTATTACGCCATCCCCTACGGCGACAAAACCGCCCGGAACGGTCGCTGGCGCCCCGGCCCCGGCCTGGATTTCTTCAAGGCCGTCAACAAAAAGCTGGGCAGGCAGGACATCATTGCCGAGGATCTGGGCTTTCAGACCGACTCGGTGCGCAGGCTGCTGCGGGACACAGGCTACCCCGGCATGAAGATTCTGGAGTTTGCCTTCGACAGCCGGGACAACGGCAGCGACTACCTGCCCCACCGTTACCCCACCCACTGCGTGGTCTACACCGGCACCCACGACAACGACACCATCCTGGGTTGGATGGCTACCGCCCCCAAAAAGGACGTATCCTTTGCCAAGGCATACCTGCGCCTCAACGCCCGGGAGGGTTACAACTGGGGGATGATGCGCGCGGCCTGGGCGTCCCCCGCCGACCTGGCGGTGATGCAGGCCCAGGACCTGCTGGGGCTGGGCAGCGAGGCCCGGATCAATATCCCCTCCACCCTGGGCATCAACTGGAAATGGCGGGCCCTGCCCGGCGCATTCACCCCCGCGCTGGCCCAGCGGCTGTACCGGGAGACCCGGGTGTACCAGCGCCTGCCCAAGAAAAAGGGCGCCGCCAAAACGGCCGCGCCCGCGAAAAAACCATGAAAACAGCGGCACGCCCTGGGCGTGCCGCTGTTTTGTCCGCTGGACAGGGCCCCGAGCGGGCGATATAATGGCAAAAAGCCGGTGAAGGGAGGTATGCGCGGTGAAGGAGCTTCGTTTGGGCGAGATAATATACTACAGGCGGAGGGCGATGAAGATCGGGCAGAAAAATCTGTGCCAGGGGATATGCAGCCGGGGCACGCTGTCCCGGTTTGAGAACGGCCGCCAGACGCTGTCCTATAATCGGGTGTCCGCCCTGTTCCAGCGGCTGGGGCTGCCGGATAACTGCTTCTATGCCCTGCTGTCCGAGGACGAGCTGGCCCTGAAGGAGGCGGAGCGGGAGGCCCGGGATGCCAGCGTGGAGCTGGAACGGGCCCCGGCACAAGGGCGTCCTGCGGCCTGGGCCCGGCTGCGGGAGGCGCTGGGGCGGCTGGAAGCGCTGGGCCGGAACGACCCCTTTGCCCGCCAGTGCGTGCTGTCCCTGCGGGCGGTGGAGGGCCGGGAGGACGGCCCCTATCCCTTTAAGGAGCGGCTTGCCATGCTGCTGGAGGCCGTCCGGCTCACCGTGCCCCAATTCAATTTGGAGCGCGCCGGCCTGGGGCCCTACAGCGGGGAGGAGCTGCGGCTGATTATGCTGATCGCCAATACCTATACCGCAGGGCAGCGCTATGAGGAGGCGGAGCGGGTATACCGCATAGGGCTGGAATATCTGGAGGCCAACGGCAGGAGCCTGCCCCAGTACTTCTACCTGAAGCCCGCGTATACCGCGAACTATGCTAACGCCTTGGCCTGGACGGGCCGCTGGCAGGAGGCGCTGGAGCTGGCGGAAGGTGGCATTGCGGAGTGCCTGGAGTACAAGCGCTACCACGTGCTGGACACCCTGCTGTGGGTGAAAGCCTACTGCTGCTACTGCCTGGGCCGGCGGGAGGAGAGCGCCAGGCTCTACCGCCAGGTCTATTCCCTGCTGCTGTCCACCAGGGAGATGAGGCGGCTTCTGATATTGAAGGAGCAGGTCACGGAGCTGATGGACATAAAATTTGAGGAATGACGGATATGGTCAAAATGCACAAAAAACAGGGTGTAAAATTTTGTTGCGAGTGTTCGCGAAACGACACATCGGGCATAGGGACAAACGGCGGAATTTATGGTATAGTGTTGCTGGCAAAAGCTTTTGCAAAAAAATAAATAATTTCAGGAGGTATGACGATGAAAAAGTTCATATCTATTCTCCTCTGCGCCCTGATGGTAATGTCCCTGTTTGCAACGGTCTTTGCCGCCCCTGTCCCCAGCGGCGGCACGGAGGTCATGTCGCCTCATGCTGTCACGGATAACCATATCTGGGCGGTGTATAACGCAAGATGTAACGGTTATACACAAACATGGAATTACAAATGTACGCATTCTGGCTGCACTGCAACTAAGACCGACACTGTTCCCTGTCCTGCCGCAGGTCATAGCGGGGCCTGCAATTGGCTTCCTGCTTAATTTGTATCACCATAATGAAGGAACAGTGTTAAACTGCCTTTAAGGATTCAGAGCAGCCCGGCGGTGGGGCCCCGCCGCCGGGCTCTTTTTTGAGGAGGTGCCCTCCATGTTCCACAAGCAAAATGCCCGCCAGCCGTGGGCCGCCGTCCTGTTGGCCCTGCTGCTGGCGCTGGCCTCCGCCTTCTCCTGCATCGGCCTGTCGGGCTGGGCGTCCTTCCGGCGGCAGCTGGCGGCTTTGGATGCCCAGTATACCACAGTAGCCTATAGCGGCAATAACGATATCTATGCGACCATATATGATCCGCCGGTGAAGGAATACCTTGAAGATGGCTCTATCCTGTTTGAGGACGGCACCCTCCGGGCCAGCCCCCAGCGGGTGGAGCGTTTGATAGGTAATGCGCCAGGTGTGCTCCGTCGGGACACTAATGTGCTCACCGCCGCCCACACCCCCGGCCTCAAGGGGATGAGCTCCGGCGCTGTGGACCCCCTGGCCTATGTGGCTGCCTATGACCAGGGCCGCTATGCCCAGTCGGTGGCAGCTATGCGTTGTGTGGACGTGTCGCAAAATCCAGGTTTCAACGCAGCGTGGCAGGAGTATTATTTCTTCTTTTTTGAGTGGATCGACCCGGTATGCCGCATGGACGCCTACGACCTGCCCGAGCACTCCACCATACTCCAGGTAGTTTGCAACCAGCGCATGTGTGTGGATGAGGATGGCAACCCCTGTCCACCGTTCGAGGTGGGGAAAACCTATCTGCTCCGAGGAAATTTTATTGATTTTGACACACATTATTTGCACCGAATGGTGGAGGCGACAGAAACTGAGCCGGAACATCTGGAGAATTATTGGATTCGTAATACGCAGGAGTTTGTGCAGTCAATCTTGGGAGTAGACCCCTCCAAAAATCCTTCCAGCCACCGAACTGACTTTCCATGGCAGCAGTTCGATGTATTCCTGCCCCTCAAGGATACGGGCGCTTCCTCACTCTCCACAGATTCCTTGGGGCGGCCCTATCCCCTAGTGCCCAACTTCTATTTGAGCGGAAGGGGGCTCTCCGATAAGCAAAACAGCCTGGGTTTGAACTGGTCGGCTACAGTTCCAGAGGAGAGCTGGCCGCTGTACACGGAGTACGAGGGGGACTGGCGGGACTTTCTGGAGACGGAGGAGGGCCGGGTATGGCGGGAGGAGATCATCCCCTGCTGTGAGCGCAGCCACGATTCCGTGGCAGTGCTGCTCACGGACAACATCCAGGGCCTGTCCCAGTTCTGCAAAGAGGAGTCCGCCCTGCTGGAGGGGCGGTACATCACCCAGGAGGAGTACGACGCCGGGGCCCCGGTGTGCCTGGTGGGGGCGGATTATGCATTATATAA